>JACCDH011139440.1_pt1 | contig 34678 bp, 34 predicted proteins | sample 7442481 | NCBI WGS metagenome assembly JACCDH01 (sample SAMN15323433, study PRJNA562643) | freshwater metagenome | isolation source: river surface water | place: USA:Blue River Watershed | collected 2017-08-15
CTTGGTAAAAATAGAGAAAATTGCAGACGAATACTATAGAACAATATGATCAGGTGATTAAATCGTGTAAAGATTTATTCATCAAGAAAACAAAAGATTACGGTACAGCATGGAGAATTTTAAGATTACCATCTATCACCGATCAAATATTTATTAAAGCACAACGCATTAGAACGCTCGAAGATAAAAAAGTGAGCAAAGTGAATGAAGGTATAGTGCCTGAGTATATTGGTATCATAAACTATTGTGTGATTGCTCTTATGCAATTGCAAATGAAAGAGAACGATGAACTCGAAATAGCTACCGATAAAGTGAGCGTAATGTTTGATCAAAAAATTGAGGAAACTAAAAATCTTATGCTCGATAAAAATCACGATTATGGTGAGGCTTGGCGAGATATGCGTGTTGGATCTTTAACTGATCTGATTCTAATGAAATTATTTAGAGTTAAACAAATTGAAGATAATCAAGGAAATACCCTCGTTTCTGAAGGTGTTGATGCTAATTATCATGATATAATAAATTATTCAGTTTTTGCATTAATAAAATTAACACTATAACATTATGGTAAAGTTTAGTAGATATTTTGTAGGCTTATTATTCATAGTATCGGGCTTAATAAAAATGAATGACCCGATCGGATTCGCAATTAAGTTAGAAGAATACTTTGTTGTGTTTGGTATGGAATGGTTGAGCACATTAGCACTAAGCTTAGCTACTATCATTTGTGCTGTTGAGATTGTTTTAGGTGTTGCCCTTTTATTAGGTAGCTACATGAAACAAACTTCATGGGTTTTACTTTTAATGATTTTATTTTTCACTTGGCTTACAGGTTATTCTGCTGTTACCGGTAAAGTAACTGATTGCGGATGCTTCGGTGATGCTGTAAAACTTACACCATGGCAATCGTTCATGAAAGATATCATATTACTGATTTTTATTTTAATCATATTTTTCAAGCGTAATGCCGTTCGTTCAAATTTAAAACCAACTCAGCAAATCACTGCGTTAACATCCACCTTTATAATCTCTTTAGCAATCGGTATCTACTGCGTAATGTATTTGCCTATTGTTGATTTCTTACCATACAAACCTGGTAATAATATCCCTGCTCTTATGGCTATACCTGATGGTGCACAACGCGACTCTTTTGAAACTCGCATGTACTATGAGAAAAATGGAGAAGTCAAAGAATTTACTTTGCAAAATTACCCTTGGGAAGATAGTACTTGGAAATGGGTGAAAACCGATAACGTTTTAATCATCGAAGGTTATAAACCGAAAATCAAAGATTTAAGAATTGCTGATGCCGATGATAATGATTACTCTGAAGATTTTATTAATTATCCCGATTATCAATTATGGGTAGTCTCTCATGATTTAAGTAAAAGCAATCAAGCTGCCTTTACTAAATTAGTGGCGATAGCAGATGAAGTGATGAAGAGTAAGAAGGTTCGTACGGTCGGACTTACAGCTTCTAATGCACAAGCTACAGAAGCGTTCAGACATGAAAATAATGTTGCATTTGATTTTTACTATTGCGATGCTACAACATTGAAAACAATGTCAAGAGCTAATCCTGGTATCATATTATTAAAAGCGGGTAACATCATTGCAAAATGGCCGCATCGCTCATTGAAGAGTGCAGCTGACATTGAACAATATTTAAAATAAAAAATGTTCAATTACTTTTTGCGAAAATTAGGTTATGGTTTATTAGTGATGTTTGGCATCACTACCATTCTCTTTTTGTTATTCGCAATTTTGCCGGGTGATGCAGCTCGAATGACGCAAGGTCAAAGAACCGATGTTGCTTCGTTAGAGGCGGTGCGTAAAGAATTCGGACTCGATCAACCGAAACATATACAATTTGTAAAATATTTAAATGATTTATCGCCTATCTCTATTCATGAAAATGACAGCGTGAATCAGAAAAAATATGAATACCTAAAATTGTTTAATATATCCTCTTCTAATGTACTTGTATTCAAATCACCATACCTACGTCGTTCATATCAATCACAAAAAAAAGTATCAGACATCTTGCTCGAAACTATACCAAACACTGGTATTCTAGCCATCGTGGCAATGCTCTTTGCTTGTGTTGTCGGAATATTTTTAGGTGTACTCGCTGCACTTTATCGCGATACCTGGATCGATAAATTCTCCTTATCATTTGCGATTCTCAACGTTTCAATGCCTTCGTTTTTTGCAGGTATAATTATCGCTTGGTTTTTTGCATTTGTGTTGGGTGATTACACCGGATTAAATTTATCAGGTAGCTTATACGATTACGATCCTTTTCAAGGTCGAATACTTAATCTTAGTAATTTAATTTTACCTGCTTTAACTTTAGGTTTACGTCCGCTTTCTATCATCGTTCAACTTACTCGTAGTTCCATGCTCGATGTATTGAGTAAAGATTATATTAGAACAGCAAAAGCGAAAGGACTTACCAATCGTCAAATCATTTGGAATCACGCTTTGAAGAATGCGCTAAACCCAGTGGTTACAGCTGTATCAGGATGGTTTGCTTCTCTGATGGCAGGTGCTTTTTTCGTTGAATATATCTTCGGATGGAATGGCTTAGGTAAAGTAACGGTCGATGCATTAGAACTATCTGACTTACCCGTAGTCATGGGCGCTGTATTATTCATTGCCATGATTTTTGTAATAATTAATATTCTAGTTGATGTACTGTATGCGGTACTTGATCCTCGTGTCCGTCTCGAATAAGCTTTACTATCTACTTTCTAGTCACCAGTTACCAGACAACTTCGACACTACTTCTCTAAGGTTCACGCTTAGTCCATTTATCGTGACCGCTGCTTGCTTATAAATAGGTTCACGTTCTTTCAGCTTATCTTTAATAAACTGCATTAATTCTTCTTCTTTTTTGTCTTTGATGGTTGGGCGAATGTTTTTCGCTTGAGATAATCGGTTGTAGATACTTTGAATATCTAATTCGATGTAAATGCTTTTCCCTTTTTTATTGATGAATTCTATGTTGTTGAAATAACAAGGGGTTCCGCCACCTGTTGCCATTACAAATTCTTCGCGATTGCTGAGTTCATGTAGAGTATCAGATTCCATTTTTCTAAAGGTATCTTCCCCTAAATATTTGAAAATATCGCTAATGCTACATTTAGCTTTCACCTCAATCTCCTTGTCGAGATCAATAAATGGCAAGGTTAATTCTTTTGCTAATTTCTTCCCAAACGTACTCTTACCCGATCCCATAAAACCAATAAGATAAATACGATTGTTCATAGAGTTTTTTTAATAATTTTTGAGATTAAGGTCTTATGTCTTAAGTCGTATGTCTTAAGTCCTAAGTCATACGACATAAGACTTAAGACATACGACATACGACATACGACTTAGGACTTACGACATACGACTTACGACAAATAAACCGACTCCTCTGCCTTCTTACTCGAAAAAACTACCGATACATGTTCTTGTGAAATAGTCGATATAGTATATCCCGCGAAGTCAGTCGCTATAGGGTATTGTTTATGGCTTCTATCAATGAGTACAGCAGTTCGAACTTTCTTAGTAGGTATGTTTAAGAAGACACTCATTCCGTAAATTAAAGTTTTACCAGAGTTCAAAACATCGTCTACTATAATGATTGTTTTGTTTTTACATTTCTCTATAGACACATCAGTTTCCGCTTCTAAATGATCTGCATCTTTATCGAGTGTAATTTCAATTAATTGAATTTTAATTTTAGAAATTTTCTCTAAAACTGCTTTTAATCTTTTAGCCAAAGTATAACCTCTGTTAGCAATACCAGCAACTATTATCTCCTTCTCTTCAAAACAATCCTCCAAAATCTGATAAGCAATTCTATCAATCTTCTGTTGAATCTGCTGATGATTTAATATTTGTATTTGTTTCTTCTTCATAAAAAAAATTACTCAATTTATAATCAGTGTACATCTCAATACTCAGTACTCAATACTCAGTACCTAAAACAATATACTTATTTATACGGATAAAACACAAAATTCGCCCCCTCCGGCACTATCGCAAATATACACATGAACTTCTCTGGGTCTTTATAATTCTGTTTAAAGAAATCTTCTTTTTCAGATTTCACAATACCCACTTCTAAAAACTCTTCTAAAGTTGAAGCATGTATATTCCACTCAGTAGCCATCTCGTTTTTATCAATCACTATTTCTCCTATACTCACTTCATGTTGATGTGCTACAAAAATCGGATACTTCGAAAGTCCTTCAGCAATAATTTCATCTGCCACTTCTTTCAAAGAATCAGCATATAAAAGTAAGTCAGTCTCTAAACTCTTCAGCGGACTTTCCTTTGGTTTTTCGTTGGTGTTTAATAGTTCGTGTGGCTCCATAAAAATAGTAACTGGTAACTAGTAACTAGTTATTTGATATTAGGTAAGTTTTTCTATTTGTTATTATGTTCATTATTTCTATTTACAAGTTACTAGTCACTAGTTACGAGTAAGTTTTTAGTAAAGTATTACCTCAGCACCAACAGTACCGCGTTTTCCACGTGTTCTGTCTGTGGAAACATATCCACCGGCTGTACCTTTACCACTTTATATTTTTCATCTAATATACCAAGATCTCTTGCTTGAGTGGCTGCATTACAACTAACATAAACGATTCGCTTTGCTGCGATTTTTAAAAGTTGTTTGCATACATCTTCATGCATGCCAGCACGAGGCGGATCTGTGATGATGATATCAGGTGTGCCATGCTCTGTGATGAATGCATCGTTCAATAAATCTTTCATGTCTCCAGCGAAGAATAATGTATTATCGATTGAGTTGATGCTTGAATTCAACTTTGCATCTTTGATTGCATCTTCGACATACTCAATGCCTACTACTTTTTTTGCAGAGCGAGCTATATAATTCGCAATGGTCCCTGTGCCTGTATATAAATCGTAAACTAACTCATCACCTTTTAACTCACATAATTCAGCTGCAATTTTATATAATAATTCTGCCTGTGTCGAATTTGTTTGATAAAATGATTTTGCTGATATTCTGAATTTTATTTCTTCTCCGTTTAAATCTTTCATCATCTCATGTATGTAAGCATTACCCGAATAAGTGATGATCTCTTGATCGTAAATGGTATCGTTTTTCTTAGTATTCACTAGGTATTGCAAAGAAGTAATAAAAGAGAACTTCTCTTTTAAATATTGCATCAATGCATTGATTTTTTCTGAATCATTTTCTGCAAATGCAACTACTACCATCCATTCATTAATACTAGTATTACGAATTATTAAATTTCTTAATAAGCCGACGTGGTTTCGAATATCATAAAACGTATACTCATTTTTTAATGCAAATTCTCTTACTGCATTTCTTATTTCATTTGCACGTGTATCTTGTAAATGGCAGTTTTGTATATCTAATATTTTATCGAATTTCTTCGGAATATGAAATCCTAAAGCATTCATCTCTAACTTCTCTTCGGTTTGAATTTCTTCAATCGTTAACCAACGTTTATTAGAGAAAGTGTACTCCATCTTATTTCTGTAATAATCAGTAGCGGCTGAACCTTTTATATATTCTATCTCTGGTAAATCGATTTTGCATAAACGCGTAAGCGCATCTACTACTGTTTTTTGTTTGTATTCTAATTGATGGGCATATGACATATTTTGCCATTTGCAGCCTCCGCATACACCAAAATGTTCACAAAATGGTTCATTCCTTTTATTAGAGAATTGTACAAATTTTGAAACCCTAGCTTCTGCTAAGTTTTTTTTCTGTTTGTAAATTTCGATGTCAACTATATCTCCGGGTACTACTTTTTCAACAAATACCACTAATTCATCAACTTTTGCAATGCCCTTACCCTCGTTTGCGATATCTATTATCTCTACATTCTCAACGATGGTATGCTCTTTGTTCTTTTTCATAATTATGTTTCAAAGGTAAGTTTAATATGTTAATTTTAAAGAATGTACAAGGCTAAACTAGCGCTATTTTCAATTCTCTTTCTCTGTATTGTATTTACTACTAAGGCTACCCATATTATTGGTGGTAGCTTTTCTATGAAATACATTTCTACAGGTCGATATGCAATTAGCCTAGATTATTATAGAGATTGTAAGCCAGGTTCTGTTGACTTTCCCCCGGGTAGTTTAAGAATTGGCATTTATGATAAAGCAAAAGATAGCTTAATACAAACAGCCGATTTACGCATTATTAAAACTGAAGATGTAAAATTTATCAATGGTGATTGTATTTCTTTACCTACTAATTGTGTGCAGAAAAGAATCTATTCTGATACGGTAATTCTAAACGCAAATAAATACAGAGCTGAAAAAGGATATTATATAAGTTATGAACAATGTTGTAGAAATGGTGGTATTAAAAATATCATGAATCCGCAAACTAGTGGAATTGCTTTTTACATGGAATTCCCTGCAATTCGATTGACAGATGCTACAGAATTTATAAATAGCACTCCACATAACGAAAACCAACAAAATGTTTTTTTATGTAACACAGAGTTTTTTGCAGTTGACTATAAATTTATTGATGAAGATGCTGACTCCTTAGCATATAAAATGATCGAACCATTAAAAGGGAATACTGATGATATTAACAATAATGCTACGGGTATACAATTCATTCAACCTGGACCTTACCCATCGATTGATTGGTCAGCTGGCTATTCTATGTCAAATATTTTAGATGGAAGTCCGGATGTAAATATTGATGCAAAAACCGGATTATTAACTGTTGTGCCTACACAAATCGGATTGTATTCATTAGCTTTTGTTGTTGAAGAGTATAGAAAAGGAATTAAGATCGGAGAAGTTAGAAATGAATTACAGTATTATGTAAGTAATTGCCCAGTTAGATCAGCACCCGAAATTACATGGCTAAATACTGAACAAGATTTTATTGAATCTAATAAAGAAACATGTTTGAATTTTATTGCTCGCGATATTGATCTAGATACTTTATCTGCTTTTATAACGAATATAAGCGATCAATTAATAGATAAGTATACTATAGAAATTGATACAGTAAATGAGGGCTTGAATATTCAAGTTTGTTTTGATGTTAAATGTAATTTTATTGAATACGAAAACTTAGGCTTCGATCTACTCATTAGTGATAATTCTTGCCCATTACCTAAGCTCGATACCCTAAATTTATTATTAAAGTTGAACGGACTAAAAGAAGGTGACCCCTTTAAAAGTATTCCCAATGTGTTTAGTCCGAACGCCGACGGCAAAAATGATTTTTTCTACATTAAAGGAGAATTGCCGAACGAATGCATTGAAGATTTCAATATTAAAATATATAATCGCTGGGGTAAGTTAATTTACGAGAGTGCCGATTTCTCATTTAAATGGATAGGGGATGACCACGATCCGGGGGTCTATTTTTATGTAGTAAAAATAAATAACAAGGAAGCTACGGGAAATTTAATGTTACTACATTAAATTATTATATTTGAAGATATGCGTTTAAAAACCAGCAGATTATTTCTATTAATTCTTACTCTTTTGAGTTCATTTGAACTCTATGCTGCGCATATTGTTGGAGGTGACTTTAGTTATCGTCACGTATCCGGAGATACCTATGAAATAAAAATGAAGATGTACCGCGATTGCGGTGGGCGAGGTGCACCTTTCGAAACACAACTCGAAGTAAATATCTTCGATAAAGAAACTAATCTACCAATAAAAACAATTTTCATGCCTCGTAAAAGCATTTATAGAATTGCTTTTAATACAGGTTGTACTAGTCCAGAATTAAGATGTGTCGAAGCTGGTATTTTTGTCGGCACATTCACAATGCCTAAAGCTAATTTTAATAATACCAATGGTTATTATGTTTCTTGGGAGAGATGTTGTAGAAACAACATTATTAAAAATATTGTAAATCCTGGTGCTACACCAATGGCTTTTTACATGGAGTTAGCATCTCCTTATCCCGCTAATGGAGATTTCAGAGCCAATAGCTCACCAGAATTTAGAAGAGACCCTTTGAATTATTTATGTGTTGGCGAAGCCTTCAAATATGATTTTAAAGCTTATGATGAAGACGGTGATGAATTAAGGATTTCTAAAATAGCTCCTTTGGCTGGTGGAGCAACTTCTCAAACGAATGTCGGGCCATTTTCTAATTCAGCTCCATTTGATGATATTATCTGGAATCCTGGTTATGGTTTAAATAATTTAATGGACGGCAATCCGGATATCATTACTGACAACGATACTGCAAGTATTTATATCGTTCCTCAATCAATTGGTGTTTATGTAATTTCAATACTCTGCGAAGAATATAGAAATGGAGTTAAACTAGGTGAAATTAGAAGAGAATTACAACTTGAAGTATTAAATTGTCCTATACGTTTTAAACCTGTTGCAAGTACAAGTTTAGGTCCAGGAAATACAGTAGATGTTGTTATTGGTCAACAAACTTGCTTTGATGTATTAGGTTCAGACGGCAATCCACTAGAATTATTAAAAGTAAGAATAGATACTGTTGGCTTATACAAACTATTTGCCTCTGGTGAAGCTACTCTAAATCCTTCGGATGTTACAGGCACTCAAAATATCAGTACTAAATTTTGCTGGACACCTCAATGTCCATTAGACTCTACTGCAGGTAATTTCTTAGACTTTATCATTTATGATAACTCTTGTCCCTTTACACAAGACGATACTGTTCGAGTAAACTTTAATTTTATCAATGCACCGAATGAAGTGCCTACAATTTTTACCAATCTACCGAATCAAGTTTTAAATATAAGAACAGGTGAAACCAAGTGCTTCTTTGTTCAAGGCAGTGATGGAAATGTTAATGATCAAATCACAATATTACCAATCATAGATCAAGTAGATATTTTTAATCTAGGAGCTACACTCACTCCACCTGTGATTGCTGGCTCTTCAAATATTGTTGGTGAAGTATGCTGGACACCCCAATGCGGATTGAATATAGATACTCCATTTGTTTTGAAGTTTGAAATATTCGATAATGCTTGTCCTTTTCAAGCTCAAGATACTTTAGAAATTACCGTTAATCTTTTACCCATATTAAATGCTAAGCCAACCTTAATTCCTGAAGGCACAAGTGTCAATAATGACAACACGGTAAATGTAGTTTTGAATCAATCGAATTGTTTTTTTGTATTTGGTGAAGATATAGATGTTGATGATGTAGATGTTAGTTTGCAAAATGTAAATTATGATTTCTTAGCCAATGGTGCTCAATGGAAGAAGATTGATGATCAAACTAATTCAGAGAGATATCAATTCTGCTGGACACCCACATGTGATAATTTTTATGGAGAAGATTCTTTATTTATAGATTTCTTTGTTCGTGATAATAAATGCGAAAATGAAAAATTAGACACACTTAGAATTCTATTTAAATTGCAATTACCTAAAAACGATATACCAGCTATATTAAAACCTGATTCAATTTTATACAATATAAATGCAGGTTATTCGAGGTTAATTCCAGTATCAGCTAGCGATGCTGATGCCGAAGACTTAATGATACTGAGTGCTGAACCCTTGTATTCATCTGATATTCCTTTGCAAATTAATATGCAAACAATAACAGGTAATAGTTTACTTAGTACTGAATTATATGTACATGCAGATTGTGGTTTAGAGTCTAATACTGACTTCCCTGTAAGAATAAAATTGTTAAGCAATAAGTTCTGCAACGAGAACGATACTATCGAGACAGTAATCAATTTTAGAGTTGCACCTATTCTAGATTTAGGTCCAGCTATGGTACCCAACGCCTTCTCACCAAACGGAGATGGTATAAACGATGTATTCAAAATTAATTTAGCAGCTCGTACTATTTGCCCGGATGAATTCGAACTAAAAATCTACGATCGCTGGGGGCAAATACTATATGAAACCATCGATCCAGAATTTACATGGTCAGGCGATGGCCAATTCCCTGGGGCATATGTTTACTACCTTCGCATTGGAGAGACCAAGCAAACTGGGTTTATCGCACTAGTAAAATAATACTACTACCATCCGAATAAACGTAATATCATACGTAACCACGACATTGATTTTTCATCACCAAAGTCGAATTCACGGCTGATACTCTCAGAAAACTGTAAAAGCTCTTTTCTCATTTTTTATAGGTATATTGGCAAATGTAAGCTTTTTTGAACTAAAAACCAAATTGGTATTTGTTTTTATTTGTAACTAGTAACTAGTTACTGGTGACTAGATTTTCTAATTTCGATTAGCATTACCGAATTGGTAAAAGAAATAATGAAAATTCAGATAAAAATAGTGAAAATGAATGTCGTGATTAGAAGTTCTAGTAACTAGTTACCAGTAACAAGTCACTAATTAAAGCACCGCTTTAATCAAATACGGCAGTATCTCCCTCTCAAACGAGATAAAATTCTTTCTTACGTCACTTACAGTGACAGAGGTGAAGGCAAATGAGAAAGTAATAGCTTTACAAGATTTCATTAAGAACTCTACTTTTTCGTGAGGTATATTTTTGAAATCTTCTTGGCTGATGAAAGTATTAACTAATAATACTTCGAGTTCATTTGATAAGTTTTTTAAGAATTCTTGAGAGTTTACATTTTCTCTGATAAAATCCCAACCAATAAATTCTGAACAAACTGTATATGATAAGCGACTTGTTTTTAAAATGAGCGCTTTCATTTTTTCTTCTTTAGAAATATTCGGATGAAGTTTATGAACTAAATCATTAATAGAATGGCTCAGGTGGTCCATCAATATTTCGTTTAGTATAATTTCTTTACTCTCGAAATACTTATAGATAGTGGCTTTAGCAACTCTTGATTTGCGCGCAATTTCGTTAACACTAGTTTTGTGATAACCGAATTTTCTAAATAATTCTTTAGAAGCTTCTTTTATTGATTGCTGTATTTTAGTTGCATCCATATTAATTATAGATTAATAAATTTCTTCCTTGTAAACTAGTGCGATAAGCTCTTAGTGCTGCGTTCGCCGGACCTACAGTAGGAGAGCCGTCGTATAATTGATATCTCGATCCACAACATTGACATCCTACAAAACTTATAGATGAGTCAAGGCTTACAAAGGCACATGAATCAGATGTTTGATAAGAGCAAGCACGATCAAAAGCATTGTATTCTGTTACACCTTTTCTATAAATAATAATGCCACGAATGCCACCATCTATATAGGCTGTTCCACCAACTGCATTTAAATTATTGAATGCTGGATCATCTAAACTTAAATTAATATTTACGGGCACACTAGGTATAGGGCTCTCTTGATCTTTAGAACAAGCGTACCAAAATACACTGACACTTAAAAGTAAAATACCAATTATATATTTCAATTTAGTTCTGAATTAAATTGTGATAATAATCTAACATCATTTTCAAAGAACATACGTATGTCTTTGATTTTATATTTATTCATAGCTAATCTTTCAATACCAACACCAAACGCAAAGCCTGTGTATTTATTTGAATCGATGCCGCAATTTTCTAAAACATTTGGGTCAACCATACCACATCCTAAAATCTCTACCCAACCACTGTATTTACATATATTACAACCTTTACCTCCACAATTTTTACACTGAATATCCATTTCAGCAGATGGTTCAGTGAATGGGAAATATGATGGTCTGAAACGTACTTCTGTACCTACACCAAACATCTCTTGTACGAAGTAATAAAGAGTTTGTTTTAAATCTGCAAAAGAAACGTTCTCGTCAACATACAATCCTTCTACTTGATGAAATATACAATGAGAACGCGCCGATATTGCTTCATTTCTAAACACTCTACCTGGCATAATAGATCTTAATGGAGGTTGATTGTTTTCCATCAATCTTATCTGTACAGATGATGTATGTGTACGTAATGCTAAATCTTTCGTAGGGTCTTCTGCATCTTTATGAATGAAGAAAGTATCTTGCATATCTCTTGCAGGGTGCTCTAATGGAAAGTTCAATGAAGTGAAATTATGCCAGTCATCTTCGATCTCCGGACCTTTAGCAATTGTAAATCCGATGCGTTGAAAAATATCATTGATCTCTTTCAATACCAATGAAACCGGATGTCTAGAGCCAGTATTAAATGGAGTGCCTGGTAATGTAAAATCAAAATCTAATCCAGCTCCCTCATCAGCACTTTCTAATGCATCTTTCGCTTCATTGAATTTTGATTCAGCAATATTTTTAAATTCGTTCATCACCTTTCCGAAAACTTTTTTCTCTTCAGGTGGCATCGCTTTAAATGCCTCGAACAAATCATTGACGATTCCTTTTCTACTCAAAAACTTTAAACGAAAATTCTCTAACTCCTCAGCATTGCTGATGATAGTTTGTTGAATTTCGGTAGTGTATTTTTCTATTTGCTCTTTCATAAACTATTGTATTAAGTATTAGGTATTAAGTATTAGGTACGATACATTGTACATAATACATTGTACTTAATACATTTATTTAATCACCCCCAGTTCTTTGCCAACTTTAATGAACGCCTCTATCGCCTTATCTAAATGATGCTTATCATGTGCTGCTGACATCTGTACTCTTATTCTTGCCTTACCTTGTGGCACTACCGGGTAATAAAATCCGATCACATATATGCCTTCCTCTAACATACGATTTGCAAAATCTTGTGAAAGTTTTGCATCGTATAGCATTACTGGAACGATCGGATGAACACCTGGTTTGATATCAAAGCCAGCTGCAGTCATCTTCTCTCTAAAGTACATTGTATTTTGTTCTAACTTATCTCTAAGTTCTGTTGTTTCACTTAACATGTCTAATACAGCAATTGATGCGCCAACTATTGATGGTGCTAATGTATTAGAGAATAAATAAGGGCGAGAACGTTGACGTAATAAATCAATTATTTCTTTTCGTCCCGATGTGAATCCGCCAGAAGCACCGCCTAATGCTTTACCCAATGTACCTGTGATGATATCAATTTTACCCATCACACCATGATGTTCATGGGTACCTCTTCCTGTCTTTCCTAAAAAGCCTGAACAATGACATTCATCAATCATGATTAATGCATTGTAACGCTCAGCTAATGCAGCTATTTTATCTAATTGTGCAATGGTACCATCCATCGAAAATGCACCATCAGTTACAATTATTCTATGACGAAGATTTTGTGTTTCCTTTAATTTCTCTTCTAAATCTTCCATGTTATCATGCTTGTAACGGTAACGCTGTGCTTTACACAAACGCACTCCATCTATAATCGAAGCATGGTTCAACTCATCAGAGATAATAGCATCTTGCTCGTTGAATAGTGGTTCAAACACTCCACCATTTGCATCAAATGCCGCAGCATAAAGAATCGTATCTTCTGTACCTAAAAATTCAGAAATCTTTTTCTCTAGCTCTTTATGAATGTCTTGCGTGCCACAAATGAAACGAACCGACGACATGCCGAATCCATGTGTATCGATTGCTGCTTTCGCAGCTGCTGTTACTCTTGGGTGCGACGATAAGCCTAAATAATTATTCGCACAGAAATTAATAACTTCTTTGCCATCGCTTACTTTGATGTCGGCGCCTTGCGGACTAACAATAATTCTTTCTCTTTTATATAAGCCAGCTTTTTCTATTTCGGCTAGTTCTGCTTGTAATACAGGTTGTAAAGTATTATACATATCATTTTAGAATTGAGTTCAAAAATAGTAAAATTACTTTGTAAACGACGTATTCTTCGTATATTTGCCCTTGCATTAAACGCCCTTTGCAGGGGTATCAATGATTATGTCGAAATATAATACACTACTCTATTATTGCTATAGCCGTATTGAGAATGCGGAGCAATTTACACTTGATCACTTAAATTATTGTAAATCATTAGGTTTAGTCGGACGAATTATCGTTGCTGATGAAGGCTTAAACGGTACTGTTTCAGGTACTGTAGAAGCTTGTGAAGCCTATATGAAGCATGTACATGCTGATGAGCGATTTGCGAAAACTGATTTCAAAATCGATGAGGTTGATGAACCTTCGTTTGTCAAAATGCATGTCCGTTATAAATCTGAAATTGTTCATTCCGGATTAAGAGATCCAAATTACATTGACCCTAATAAAGAAACTGGAAAGCATTTAGAACCAGCTGAGTTTGCAGAAATGATTGATCGCGATGATGTTGTAATCGTTGACGTTCGCTCAAACTACGAACACAATGTAGGTAGATTTAAAAATGCAATTACGTTTGACATCGATAATTTTAGAGATTTCCCTTCTAAAATCAATGAGCTTGCTCAATACAAAGACAAAAAGATATTAACCTATTGTACCGGGGGTATCAAATGTGAAAAAGCGAGCGCTCTATTATTAAAAGAAGGTTTTAGTGATGTTTACCAATTACATGGTGGCATCATAAAATACGGTAAAGAAGCAGGTGGTAAAGACTTTGAAGGTAAATGCTATGTATTTGATAATCGATTAACAGTTGATGTCAATAAAGTGAATCCGACGATTATCTCTAAATGCTATAACTGCGGTAAAGAAACTCCGAAGATGATCAACTGCGCGAACCCTGAGTGCAATGAACACTTTACTCAATGTGATGACTGCGGATGGGAGCTCGATGGTTGCTGCTCAACTACTTGCAAAGAACACCCAAGGAAAAGAGAATACGATGGCACTGGTTATTATGTCAAAGTTCCTCAACCTGTAAATGTTAAATCTTAATACTTAATACGCAATACGTAATACGCAATACGAAAAACGTTCTCAAGAACATTCGTGTGTCAAATCTGTTAATGATAGATTAACAAAAAGAGTTTATATTCGTAAACAAGAAAAACATTCAATGAAAATAGGCATAGTATGCTACCCGACTTTTGGTGGTAGTGGAGTAGTGGCAACAGAGTTAGGTAAAGCATTAGCCGACCATGGTCATCAAGTGCATTTTATCACTTATAGTCAACCCGCTCGACTTGACTTCTTTTCAGAGAATTTATTTTACCACGAAGTAACGGTTTCTAAATACCCACTATTCGATTACCCACCTTATGAATTAGCATTAGCTAGTCGATTAGTTGACGTAGTGCAATATGAGCAATTAGATATTTTACATGTACATTATGCAATACCACATGCTTCAGCTGCATATATGGCTAAGCAAATATTAGCTTCTAATGGTATCCATATTCCTGTCATTACTACTTTGCATGGAACAGATATTACTCTTGTAGGTAAAGACAGAACATATAAACCAGTAGTAACATTTTCAATCAACCAATCTGATGGTGTTACTGCCGTTTCAGAAAATCTGAAAAAAGATACACTTTGTCATTTCGACATAACGAATGAAATTAGAGTGATTCCGAATTTTATTGATTTAGATAGATTCAATCACAAGTCAAAAAGCCACTTCAAGAAAGCAATCGCCCCACACGATGAAAAAATTATAGTGCATACTTCTAACTTCAGAAAAGTAAAAAGAGTGCAAGATGTAGTGAAGGTTTTTGCAAAAGTTATTGAAAAAATTCCTGCTAAATTATTACTAGCAGGTGACGGTCCGGAGAGAATCGAAGTCGAACAATTATGCCGAGAGTTAAACTTAAAAGATGATGTTCGTTTCTTAGGCAAACTCGATGCTGTTGAAGAAATTCTATCAGTATCTGATTTATTTATTTTGCCATCTGAGACTGAAAGCTTCGGACTTGCAGCCTTGGAAGCAATGGCTTGTAAACTACCTGTAATATCTTCAAATGCTGGTGGTATACCTGAATTAAATATTGATGGTGTGACGGGCTTCTTAGATGAAGTTGGTGATATTGAAGCAATGGCGAATCATGCTATTTACATATTAGAAGATGATGCTCGATTAAATACTTTCAAAGAGAATGCTTTGAAACACGCGAAGACTTTTGATATTAAGAATATTATGCCGATATACGAGGCGTACTATCTTGAGGTTATTGAGAAAAGTAAAGAAAAACGAAAATAGAAAAAACGAAAAATAGTTTAACATCTCAATACTCAATACTCAGTACTCAATACAATTTATTCAGCAAATAATGGATTTCTCAAGAATTCATCGTCTGTTAAGCTTTTCAAAAACGCAATCACTTTTGTTTGTTCTGCAGCAGTTAAAGTGATTCCACCATGTAATCTTTTATCGACTGTGCCTGCACTACTAATATTGCTTGTATAATGTGCCAGTACTTCCTCTAAAGTATTGAAACGACCGTCATGCATATATGGCATTGTCTTTTCAACATTTCTCAATGTAGGTGTTTTAAATTTATATAAATCACTGTCTTGTAATGTCACTAAGTTTCTTCCTTTATCCATGAATCGTGCAATCCCGTTGTTATGAAAATTTTCATCAGTAAAAAGAGGTGCTGTATGACACGAATTACATTTCGACATAAAAATATTCATGCCTTCAATTTCTGTGGATGTCAATGCACTTGAATTTCCTTTTACGTATTGATCGTATCTTGAATTATCACTCACCAACATATTCATGAATTGTGATAATGCAAACATTAACTCAACACTAGTTATACTATCAGTACCAAAAGCTTTTTTAAATAATGCTGGGTATTCAGCATGCTCACGTAATTTTCTGATAACGTTTGGCATCTCTTCGTCCATCTCCACCGGATTCTGAATTGGGGCGAAATGAAATAAATCTAAATCAAGTACTCCTCCATCCCAAAAGAAATATTTTGTCCATGCAACATTTTGTATGCTAGGTGAATTTCTATTACCGGTTAAATCATCAATACCATGACTCAATGCATGATCAAAATGCGCAAAGGCTGCACTTTGTTGGTGACAACTTGCACATGAAATACTACCATCTCTCGATAATATTCCATCATAAAATAATTTCTTGCCTAATTTAAACCCGTCTTCTGTTACTGCGTTATTACTAAACTTATATAATGGGTCAGGGAAATTGCTAGGTTTTACAAAGCCTTCAAAAGCTGATGGGGTAGGAGTAACTGTTTCCTCTTTTTTATTACATGCTATAATAAATAGAATACTAGATAAAACTACAATTAGACTGATCGACTTCATATTAATTTATAACGGTAATTACACTAAACATATTTTTATAATTATCTGCAATGTTAGTTGAAAATGGAGTAAGCATTACTGTTGGATATTTATCTAAATCTACTTCGTAATTTCCTCTAATTACTTTTTCGGCATCAACTTTCAAATATAAATTTGAGCTTGTGTTTTTTACTCCGATAATTTTGTTTGTTAGATCTAATTCTACAGTTCTTAAATTATTTACAGTAGGTGTATTCATGCCACCATATCCACCTATATGGTATACATATGGTATCGCGTTAGTAGTGTCTCCCTTCGGTTTAGATTGATGTAATTCTAATTTCAAGAAAATATACCCCTGATTCCATGTCCAGTACATATCTGCAGCATAAGCCCCCACATCTAACACGCCAGTACGCTCTGCTATGCTTTTTGTATTTCTTAAACTATCTACTCCGATTAAAAATCTGATTTTTGTATACGTACCTAATGGTAAATTATTAATACTGAATTGATGTGATGGTTTGTCTATTTCTTTAATCAAAAAATATGATTCATCTTGTGGAACAACGTAAACTTCATTGTTCTCATTCACCAATACAATATTGCTTATGAAGTAGTTGAATTTTTTAACTTTAAATGACTGTTCAAATTGGTTGGAATAAATCATAGAATCTAAAACTAATTCTTGATCTCCATAAACATTATCAATATTAACATTTAAGCTAAAGGTATTAGTTGGTTCTACATCATCTTTTTTGCATGAAGTGAATACTGATATAAAAATAAATAATAAATAAATGTATACTCTTTTCATTATGCGTTTAATTTAACATTAAACAAATTCTTCATCCATGAATCTTCTAATCTTTGAATGCCAATGATAGCCCACTCCTCTAAATTCTTAGCTAGTGTATTTACTACCATTGTTTCTAAATTTATTTTTTGTTCATCTATAGCTTGTTGAAATTCATCACGTGATAATGTGTGAATTTTACTGCCATCCGTATAAGAAAACAACATTCTATCAAAAAAGTTGATGTTCATTTCTTTTTCGATGTCTTGTAGTAAATGAACCGATTTGTCGATAGAACACCCACTTGCTGGATTCAAATGCTCATCTACTCCTAACAAAATGATCCTATTATCATACATATTCCAGAATGCTCTCAACTCTTTGTTATGGGCTGTCCAGTTTTGACAAAACGCCTCTAATCTCTTTGCAATTTCATTACTCATCTCATCTGTTAAAATTTCTTTTACAGTGTAGATCCATAATTTTGAATTCGGATGATACGAGTCTATGTTGTTGATGCCCTTCATTATATTCATTATAATCCGTTAGCTCTAGCAGTAATCTCTGCAATGTCTAATACTTGTACTTCTGCTTCTTTCTCAAAATACTTGACACCATCTCTGATCATCGTCATACAGAACGGACAAGATGCAGCAATGATATTCGGGTTTGTAGTTAATGCTTCTTCAACACGTTCTACGTTGATATCTTTTGAGCCATTCTCTGGTTCTTTAAACATCTGCGCACCACCTGCACCACAACATAATCCGTTTGCCTTACATCTTTTCATCTCTACTAAATCAGCATCTAGTTGCGCAAGTATTTCACGGGGTGCTTCATAAACTCCATTTGCTCTACCTAAATAACAAGGGTCGTGGTAAGTAATTTTCTTGCCTTTGAATGATTCTCCATTCGCAGCTTTCAACTTCCCATCATTTATCAATTCTTGAATTAATTGGGTATGATGTATTACATCAAACTTACCTCCTAATTCTGGGTATTCATTTTTCAAAGTGTTGAAGCAATGCGGACAACCAGTGACTATTTTTTTGATGTCATAAGCTTTTAATATTTCGATATTACTCATCGCTTGCATCTGAAATAAAAACTCATTGCCTGCTCTTTTTGCAGGGTCACCAGTGCAGCTTTCTTCAGAGCCTAAAATCGCAAATTTCATTCCAACATGGTGTAGAATTTTAGCAATGTCTCTGGTGATCTTTTGTGCACGCTCATCAAAACTTCCTGCACAACCTACCCAAAATAGAATGTCTGGCTGCTCTCCGCTTGCCATCATCTCTGCCATTGTTGGTACCTTGAATTCCATAAATGTCTTTTATTGTGATTTATACTTTTTGCTTTCTAGTCACTGGTAACTAGTTACTAGTGACCGGTAACTAGAAAGCACTTTATTTATTTTTTTATTCGAACACTTGTATTTTAGCGTCCTTCAACGTCATATTCGTAAACTTTCCCTCGTATCTCGTAGCTCTTACAATATGATTATCGATCCAATGATAATTTCCTCCACGTGGCTTGCCAAATAAAATACCATGATATTTAAATCCGTTTTTATTCAACCACTCCTCTGTTACTTTTCTATGCTCCTCTGTACGTGATGTGAAGAAGGTAATAATATGTCCCTCATCATACCATCCGTTAATTGTTTCTAATGCTCCTTCAAAAAGTTTAGCGTCAGCCATTCTCTCTGGTTCTTCATTAGGTATATCATCGCATATCGTTCCATCAATATCGATCATGTAATTTTTTTTATCCTCAGGTAACTTCGGACTTATTAAATTACCGTTTGCGTCTTTTGCTACTTTTAATTCCATTTTAGTATAGTGTACTGAGTACTGAGTATTGCGTATTGCGATCACTCTATTTATAATATTGTATAATCTTTAATCTTCGTACCCCTCGTTCTTAATTCTTAACTCCTAACTCTTAACTCAATTGGCACATTGGCTAATTGACTAATTGTCTAATTAACCCAATTGGTTCTATCACTCGCCGCAAACTTCCACGGCGCTCCATTCGTCTCAATATTCGTTTGCATTGCATTCAAACTACTTGGTGCAGCTGACTCTTCCATCACTAGATATCTTCTGAGATCCATGATTATTGAAAGAGGGTCGATGTTCACCGGACAAGCTTCTGTACAAGCGTTGCATGATGTACAAGCCCAAAGTTCTTCTCTTGAAATATAATTATCGAGTAATGATTTATCGTCTTTAAAGTCTTTACCATGTTTGTCGATGTTGTTACCCACTTCGGTTAAGCGGTCGCGAGTATCCATCATGATCTTTCTTGGTGAGAGTAATTTACCTGTTTGGTTCGCCGGACAATTAGAGGTACATCTACCGCATTCAGTACAAGTGTATGCATCCATCAATTGTTTCCAATTTAAATCTTGAACATCTTTTGCACCGAATCTACCTGGGTTTTCTACTACTGGCGGTACAAAACTTGGGTCAAGCATTGCTTTTACTTCATTCGTAACGCTTTGCATATTCGTGAATTTACCTTTCGCATCTAAATTTGAAAAATAAGTATTCGGGAAGGCTAAGAAAATATGGAAGTGTTTAGAATACGGTACATAATTTAAGAATGCTAAAATCCCTAAAATATGAAACCACCACATGCCTCTTTCAATAGCGATTAATGAATTGATACTATCTGGTAATAGATTTACTAAGTATTGTGAAACAGGAAAAGAGCCTGCTTTAATATAGTGATCAGCACCTAGTTCTTGTAATTTTAAATCTGCTGCATTCATTAATAGAAATGCTGACATTAATAATACCTCAGTAATTAAAATATAGTTGGCATCCGACTTAGGCCAAGCAGTCATTTCGGTGCCTGTAAATCTTTTTAAGTTGATGATGTTTCTACGTGCAAAGAATACAACGCATGCTAACCAAACTCCTAATGCAAGAACTTCAAATGAACCAATTAATACATTATATAAATTACCTAATAAGGGTGCAAAAATTCTATGTGTACCAAAGATACCATCAATCATGATCTCTAATACTTCGAGGTTGATAATGATAAATCCAGCGTATATGATAAAATGAAAAATGAAAGGAACTGCTCGCACTGCCATTTTAGTTTGTCCGAAAGCCACCTTAATCATCGTCATCCATCTTTCTGAACTCCTGTCTGATCTATCGAGATCTCTACCCAATAAAATGTTGCGTCTGATTTTTGATACATTTCTGTAAAAGAGCCAGATAGCACCAGCAAGGGCTAACACAAATAGTAATTGTAATATCATATAATTCTTTGCTTGTTGCGAATTTAAGCTTTTTAGGCCGTTTATGAGTCTCAGCACTAAAAATTTTATTAATTAGACTGATTATAAATTCAGTACGAATTATTTTTAAAAAAGATTTTTAAAATACGAAAAAGCCATTACATTTGCAGTCCCGAAAGAAAACATCTCTTTCTGAACGGTGATATAGCTCAGTTGGTAGAGCAAAGGACTGAAAATCCTTGTGTCCTTGGTTCGAATCCGAGTATCACCACAAAAAGGCCCCTTATTTACATGAGGGGCTTTTTTTGTTTTACCCATCCGAAGTAATCTAAGCATAATACAAATTGGAAATAAATTGATATCTTGTAGTTTGAAATAAACTTTATGCGAATACTATTCTTAGCTATTGTTACCCTCTTTCTTTACTCTTGCAAATGCAAAAAAAATACTGCTAATAGCAATTCAAATTTATTAAAAACTTGTCCAGAAGAATGGATTCAAAACCGCATGCCCGGACCTGGTACAAATTTTGAAGAGTATTATATTGTGGATGGGAAAAGGAGGGAGCTCAAAGAATTTGATTTAGAATGGGTCAAGAAAAATTGTAATATCAAACCAACAGTTGTACAATAAATAATCTCTATAAACTAAAAATGAACTTAATTAAAAAATCATTTATTGTTGCCGGTATAATTACTGCAACATTGCAAGTGAATAACTCATTTGCTGATCAACCTATGTCTGGTAAACTTAAATATAAGTTTGCGGGATATGAGAAAAAGGCTTTCAAATTTAATGAAGGTATTACAGAGAAAGATTACATGCCGAATACGGTAGTTGTAAAAATAGATTCTAAATACAAGAGTTCTTTACAACGTTCATCTATAGGTGTAGATGCTATCAATAATTTAATGCAAAAGATTGGAGCAGAATCTACTAATCAGATGTTCCCTAATTCAAAACCTAGTACTCAAAGAGGTCAATATACTGATGTTGTTAGAGATTTATCTGGCATTTACAAAATCAAATACACAGCTAATATTCCGATTGAAGATGTTATTAATGAATTTTTAAAATTAGAAGAAGTAGTTTATGCAGAACCTTCATATATCTACAGAACTTCATACATACCAAATGACCCTGATACATTAAGTGGTAAAAACTACTATCAAAAAATCATTAAAGCATACGAAGCATGGAATGTTAATAAGGGAGATACAAGTGTTGTTATCGGTATCATCGATACTGGGGGCGATTTAGATCACCCCGATTTAGCTGCCAATGTTAAATATAATTATGCTGATCCGATCGACGGATTAGATAATGATAACGACGGTTACATTGATAACTTTAAAGGCTGGGATTTTATGGGTGCAAGTGCATCAAGTGTTGTTCCTGATGGTGACCCAAGTGTAAAATCAGGCGGAAACGATCATGGTGTACACGTAGGTGGAGATGCATCTGCAGTAGCAGATAATGGAGTAGGTATCGCAGGTGTCGGATTTAAAAGTAAATTATTATTTGTAAAGTGTACGCCTGACCCATATGATAATGGAATATACACAGGTTATGAAGGTATTGTTTATGCTGCTGATCATGGAGCTCAAGTGATTAATTGTTCTTGGGGTGGTACTGGTGGAGGTCAACTAGGACAAGATGCAATAGATTATGCACTTTCAAAAGGATCTTTAGTAGTGGCTGCCGCTGGTAATAATGGATCTCAGATAAATCATTATCCTTCTGCTTACAGAGGTGTATTTGCAGTAGCTTCATCTACCTCTACTGATAGAAAATCTAATTTTTCAAACTATGGATATTGGGTTGATATTATCGCACCTGGAAGTAGTATTTACAGTACAACTTTTAATGATGGATACAATTCATATGATGGAACTTCAATGGCATCACCTATCGTTGCAGGTGCTGCAGCATTAGTAAAAGCTCAGTTTCCGAATTATACTCCAATGCAAGTCGGTGAACAATTAAGAGTCACTGCAGATGATATTAATTCATTAAATAATGCTTTCAGAGATAAAATAGGTAAAGGAAGATTGAACGTTTATAGAGCCTTAACAGTTAGCTCTCCTTCTGTTCGCGCAAAACAAATTTCATTAATGGATAATAACAACGGATCGTTTTTACCTAACGATACCATTACCATGACATTAGATTTAATTAATTATTTAGCGAATACAAGTAATTTACAAGTAACAATTTCTTCAACTAGTACTGCTGTAACTATAGTAAATGCTAGTCAAAATGCAGGTGCAATAAATACATTGCAATCAAAATTAGTATCAAACTTTAAAATATTTATTAAACCTTCTGCTACTGAAAATTTAGTTGTACCTGTTAAAATTACTTATACGGATGGTACTTATGTTGATAACGAATACATCGAAATTGAATTAAATATTACTGCTATCAATATCAATGTAAATCAAATTGCGAGTACTGCTACTGGTAATGGTAGAATAGGATACAGAAATGGTGATGCAACAGGTGGATTGGGTGTAGTATATAATGGAGAAAGTATGTTATATGAAGCAGCATTTATGGTTGCGGCATCGAACACTCAAGTATCTAATAATGCTAGATCTGAAACTGCTACACCAGATAATCATTTTGTTTCAACAGAAAGAATTAAGAGAGTATTTGCAAACGGTGTAGACTTTTTCTCAGCAGGTGAATTCAATGATGCAGCAAGCACAAATCCGATGAATATCTCAGTTAAACATCGTGAATTAGCATGGTCACCAGCACCAAATGATAAATACTTTATTGCTGAATATAGAATCAAAAATAATAATGCATCTGCTCTTAATAATATTTTTGCAGGAATGTTCTTTGATTGGGATATCGTTAATTCTGCTGCAAACAAGATTATCTATGACACAACTTTACGCATGGCTTATTGCTCAACATTTAATACTGGCGAGCCAATGGCAGCTGTAAAAATTTTAAACACAAATGTTAATCCTGCTTACTACGGTCAGTCGTACAATATTGCAGGTGACCCTCAAGAAGGCGGATATTCTATAGCTGAAAAATATTTAACTCTTTCAAGTGGTATAGTAAATACTTCATATGGAACTACAGCTCCGGGTATTGATGCAATGTTTTCAATCGGCGCAGGTCCTTACAATTTAAATACAGGTGAAACCGCATTGTTATCATTAGCAATAATTGCAGGTGACGACTTAGCTGATTTAACAGCAAGTGCTGTTGCTGCTCAAGCTAAGTATGATCAGTTTGTTGCCTCTCTTGGTGTTGAAAATAATCAAGCTAAATTATCAGCTATCGTTTATCCGAACCCAGCAAAAGATTTATTTAGTATAGCGACACCTAAAGAATTAACTAACGCAAAAGTTTCTATCGTTAATATTTTAGGAAGTGTGCTATACACTAAAGAATTCAAAGGTTCAAACGATACCTTCTTAATCAACGATTGCAAATTGCCAAGCGGCGTATACACGGTTAGGGTTGATTCGAAGGAGGGTAAGGTTGTTGAAAAGTTAGTGATAGAATAATTGGTGACTGGTAACTAGTAACTAGAGGTCACGCTACCATATTTCTTATAATTGTAAGGGCGGATTATATCCGCCCTTATTTTTTATACGTATAATTTGTCTCGTCCTGATAATTATAATTTGTCGTGACCTCTAGTCACCAGTTACTAGTTACCAGTTACCAGTTTACTTCGCCAGATTAAAACAAATCCTGCACCTCGGCTCATAACTCTCTTTCTCACCTAGCATTAACTGATTATCATTTTCGATTTTACGATACGAATGACTTGCTGAATTACCGCATTGTACACATACTGCCTGCACTTTTGTGACATACTCTGCTATCGCCATTAAATTGGGCATTGGTCCGAATGGTTGCCCCAAATAATCCATATCTAATCCAGCTACTATAACCCTAATACCCTTCGCAGCTAATTTTACACATACAGAAGGTAATTCGTCATCGAAAAATTGTGCTTCATCTATACCCACAACTTGAACATTATTTGATAATAACAATATGGATTCTGAACTAGTTACAGGTGTTGATTGTATGGAATTTAAATCGTGTGAGACTATGGCTTTATCATCATAACGTGTATCAACAGCAGGCTTGAAAATTTCGACTGAAAATTTTGCTATTTCTGCTCTACGAAGTCTTCTAATCAATTCTTCTGTTTTACCAGAAAACATTGAACCACAGATTACTTCAATACTACCTCTGTTTAATTGCTTTCTTTGAAATGGTTCGTTAAATAAGCTCATAGTAATTTAATGCTTGAAAATACAAAAATATTCTAAACTGAATTGCAATAATGTATATTTACGCTAAGAATTAAATATGAACAAACAGGTATACATCGATAAAATTGCAATCATTACTGATGAGTTACAACAGATTACTAGCTCATGGTTAAGAAATGATTATCAAATCACTGAATTAGAAGTTGAAAATTATTTATCAAATATTCGATACTTAACTGAACAATCGGCTTTATTGAAAAGATATTTATTAGAAGCTGAAAATGAAGTAGTGTCTAATATAATGCCCGAACAAGTTATTGTTGAACCTACTATAGATCATTCAAATAGTATGGATGATTTACATATGCATATTTCTGAAGTGCAAACACAAAAACCTATTGAAGAAGCAATACCTGAAGAACAAACACTACATCAAAAGTTAAGCGCTCAAGTTAAAGAGCACTCTATAGCCGATACATTAAAAAATAATTACTTTAATCGTGAATTGACATTTTCATTGAATGAGAAAATATTATTCATTCAACAATTATTTAATGGTGATGAAAAAGATTTCAATAAAGTAATTGCTCATTTATCAACTCTAGATTCTATGGAAGAAGTAGACTTTTACTTAAATGCTACTTGCTATATTCCGTATGAATGGGAACAAAAACTTGAGGCTAAAAATCAATTTTATAAAATGCTTGAAAGTAGATTTTAATTTTTATAAACTCTCTTAAGATCTAATATATTCAAGGCATTGCTAGGTAAACCTTTTACGTTTTTAGGTAATAATCTTACGGATTGATCATAGTATAAAATAACCATTGGGGCATCTTCTAATACCATGTTCTCCATGTCTTGGTACATTCTATAACGTATACTATCGTTGTTCTCGTAAAAAGATCTTTCGAATAATGCATCAAATTTTTTATTAGAGTAATGTGTATAATTCGGACCGTTAGGCACAAAGTTTTTAGAATAAAAAACCGCTAAATAATTCTCCGCATCAGGGTAGTCAGCAATCCATGATCCTCTGAAAAAATTAACATTGTTTTTAGCAATTAATTCTCTTAAGCTTGAACCTTGGTGTACTTCTACTTTTGCTTTTATGCCAATATTATTTAATTCACTTTGTACAAACTCAATTAAATCACGATAAGTAGATGTAGTGTTTAATGTAATTTCTGGCATACCTTTACCTTCAGGGTAACCTGCAGCTTTTAAAAGTTCTTTAGCTTTTTCAGGATTATAACTATATCCCTTAATAATTGAATCATTATATGCTGGCATGCCTTTAGGTAAAAAGCCTGCATGCCCCGGTATACCTATACTATTCTGCAAATACTTGATCATTTTTTTTCGATCAATTGCATAATTTATTGCTTGTCTAATTCTTCTATCTTTCAATGGAGAATTTTTGACAATACTCAAATTTGAATCAACCAGCATACCTAAATATTCTGTATTTAAGTAAGGTGATTTTACTAAGTTAAATTTCGCTTTATGTTTTTCTTTTAACTCTCCGTTTTTAGTAAGTACGTCGTTTCTATATGAACCGTCTATACCTGAAAAGAAATCTAAATTCCCTTTTAAAAATTCTAAGAAAGCTGTTTGTTTATCATTTATAAATGTAATTTTTACAGCATCAATTAATGGCAGTCTTTTATCATTTTCAACTTCAAAATAATTTTCGTTTTTCAAAAAACACATTACCTCTGACTCTTTCCAATAGGCAAATTTGAATGGCCCAGTGCCCACCGGATTGTTTCTAAAATCTTTACCATAGTACTCGCAAATTTCTCTAGGCACAACCGAACAATACTGTATTGATAGTAATGAAATAAATGCAGGGAAAGGTTTGCTTAATTGTATACAAAAAGTTGAATCATTTAGGGCAAAAAATGCAGTGGAGTCAGCTACTTTGTCGTTAAAGATCCATGCACCAGATGAGGCAGTCTTCGGACTAATAATTCTGTTAAAGGAATAAACAAAATCGCTAGCGATTACTTTTCTACCTTTTCCATTAATGAACTTCGGATGATTGTGAAAATATACATCGTCACGTAAATGAAATGTATAGAGCTTACCGTCAGCGCTAACATCCCAAGACTTTGCGATAGAGGGTTTTACTTTAAGTTGACTATCGAGTTGTGTTAATCCGTTGAATAATTGGTTGACACACCAAACATTCATTTGATTACGTGCAAATGCAGGGTCTAATGAAGTTACCCCAACATCCATATTTAATCTAAAATATCTTTTTTCATCGGTGCGCTCATTGTTACAAGAACTAATGCCCAATAAAATCAGAATAAAGCAAAACAAGTAAAAAGTACTTCTCATAATTTATTACTTTCGCAAAGTAAAGTATTTGTATGATTAATAAAAGAATAATCTCGCTCTTGCCATCAGCAACAGAAATTGTTGTGGCTATTGGCGCTGGTTCAAATTTAGTTGGTATCTCACATGAATGTGATCATCCGCAAGAGATAAAAAATTTACCTGTATGTACAAAAGCAAATATTGATAGTACACTGAGTAGCGCAGCGATAGATTCAGCTGTTAAACAGAAAATTGAAAATGCTTTATCATTATATGAGCTTGATTTTGATTTAATTAAATCTCTAAATCCGGATCTTATCATCACTCAAGACCAATGCGAAGTTTGTGCTATACATGTCGATGATCTTAGATCTAAATTAGTTGAAGTTTTGGGCAGAGAAGTAGAAATAATATCATTACACCCTTCGAGTATTGAAGATGTTTTGGAGGATATTAAAAGAGTAGGAGAGAGTTTAGCTATTAATACCGAAGTATTGATTGAAGATTTAAATGACCGTATAGAAATCGTAAAACACAAAGTAAAATTTGTAAAGCATAGGCCAGAGATAGTTTGTATTGAATGGATGGAACCATTGATGTCAGCAGGTCACTGGACACCCCAGTTAATTAATTATGCAGGAGGGGAAGCCCTTTTGTCGGAGCCTTTTGAGAAATCAAAATACATCAGTTGGGATCAGTTAAAAGAAGCAGACCCTGATGGAATTATCATTGCTGCCTGCGGTTTTACGATGGAAAAAATTAAGGAAGAAATGTCGGCTTTGCAAAGCAATCAAACATGGAATGAATTGAAGGCTGTGCAAAAAGGACATGTATTTATTGCTGATGGTAATGCATATTTCAACAGGTCAGGACCTAGGTTGGTAGATACCTTGGAGATTATTGCAGAAATACTGCAGGTTAATCAATTTTATTACGGTTTCGAAAATGAAGCTTGGGAGCAATTAACTAATTAGAAGTTGATAAAATCATCCATCTGTTGTTGAGTGAATTTAACAGTGTCTTCTTTATATAACTCATTCGCTTCGTTCAATTCATTTTGAATGTTAGGTATATGTATTCTTAATGGCAAAACCGTTAATCCGATGTAATTACATACTCCTGTAAAATGTTCAATTCCTCTAATGTTGCCGTATTTACCAGTCGAATGTCCGACTAAAGCTGCTTTTTTATACTTAAAGCTCTCAGGGAAGCGGCAAGCATCTATGAATAATTTAAGGATGCCGGGGAAACTTCCGTTGTATTCCGGCACTATGAATATAAATTTCGTGCTTTGGGTAACAAGTTCTTGTATTTTCTCAAATTCTGCTGAGCGTTTACCATAAAGGTCTGATTCAATGATATTTGCTGGTAAATCTTGAAGATAGATAGTTTGAACCTCTACGCCTTTTTTCTCAAGTTCGTTTTTATAATAATTTGTTAATAAGCTAGTTCTGCTATTTGGTCTATTGGTTCCTGAAACTAATGTGATCATCTGTATTTAAATAAGTAATTATAACACAAAGGCTTTCCGAATGTTTAAAAGATTCGTATTTTAGCAAATCTGTAAAAACCCTAAAATCGTGCGAATTTCAAAGTTTTTTAGGTTTTTATTAAATACAGGAAATAAGAAATATGGGTAAAATCATTGCATTAGCAAATCAAAAGGGGGGAGTAGGCAAAACTACTTCATCGATTAACTTAGCGGCAAGTTTGGCAGTGTTAGAGTATAAGACCTTATTGGTAGATGCTGACCCGCAGGCAAACGCAACATCAGGTATCGGTTATGATCCGCGTGAGATAAAGGCTAGTATATACGAATGTATTATCAATAACATTGAACCTAGAGAAGCTATATTAGAGACGAGTACACCAAATTTAGATTTATTACCAGCTCATATTGACTTAGTTGGTGCTGAAATAGAAATGATCAATCTGGTTGATCGTGAACACAAAATGAAAGAAGTGTTTGCGAAAATTAAAGATCAATATGATTTCATCATTATAGATTGTTCACCATCACTAGGTTTAATAACTATCAATGCATTAACTGCAGCAAACTCAGTGATTATACCAGTACAATGTGAGTACTTCGCATTAGAAGGATTGGGTAAATTATTGAACACAATCAAAATTGTACAGACTAGATTAAATCCGGATTTGCAAATAGAAGGTATTTTATTAACCATGTACGATGTTCGTTTAAGATTATCGAATCAAGTGGTTGAAGAGGTGAAAACACATTTCCAAGATTTAGTATTTGACACCATCATACAAAGAAATACAAGATTGAGTGAGGCGCCAAGCTTTGGAGTATCGGTCATTATGCACGATGCAACAAGTAAAGGTGCTATCAATTACTTGAATTTAGCCAAAGAAATTTTGGTGAAAAACGGATTAGCGAAAGAAGAGTTAAAATCAGAGAGCAATGAGTAGTGCAGTAAAAAGAAACGCTTTAGGCAAAGGTCTTGGAGCATTATTGAGTGATAAAGATCAGGTAAACACTAAACCAGAGCCAACTTTAGCAGGTCAAACAGGCATAGCTACAGTGAATAGTATTTCTGCGATTCCAATCGAACAAATTGAGGCTAACCCATATCAACCAAGAGATAATTTTGAAGAGCAAGCTCTACAAGAATTGGCTGATTCTATCAAAGTTCAAGGTATTATACAGCCTTTAACAGTTAGAAGATTAAGTGCTAATTCATATCAATTAATTTCGGGTGAGCGTAGATTAAGAGCGAGTAAGTTAGCCGGATTAAAAGAGGTACCTGCATATATCAGAACTGCCAACGATCAAGAGATGATCGAAATGGCATTGATAGAAAATATTCAACGTGAAAATTTAAATGCAATGGAAGTTGCAATTAGTTTTCAGAGAATGATTGAAGAGTGCAAATTAAATCAAGAAGAATTAGGTTCAAGAGTAGGTAAAAATAGAACTACTGTGACTAACTATTTGCGATTATTAAAGCTGCCACCAATTATACAGGCTGCAATACGTGATCAACAAATTTCGATGGGACATGCCAGAGCAATGGTTAACGTTGAAAATGTAGATCAACAACTATATGTATTCAAAGAAATACTTACCAAAGATTTATCGGTTCGTAAAGTAGAAGATTTAGTAAGATCATTACAACACTCTAATAAAAAAGATCAAACAGCTACATCTACAAGCAATGCTAAAACACTCAGAAATAATTTTGAATACCAAAAAATCCAAGATGATTTGAGTTCGAAATTTGGTAATAAAGTTTTGATTAAAGCTGACGATAAAGGCAAAGGCTCTATCAATATTCCGTTTTTGTCAACTGATGATTTGAACAGAATTCTAGAAATGTTAGATTGGTAAAATGAATAAGTATTTGTTTGTTCTAATGCTATTGATATGGAGTTTTAACTCTATTGCACAGCAAACAGATAGCGTAAATTCTAGCGTAGTTTTAATAAACCCCCATTCTGCGAATAGAGCTGCAAATTTATCAGCGATGTTACCGGGACTAGGTCAGGTATATAATAAGCAAGCATGGAAAGTTCCAATTATATATGCTGGTGCAGGTGCATTAGTGTATTCAATTGTGTGGAACAATAATAATTACCAAAAATATTTAAATGCTTATAAACTAGATTCAGATACTTCTGCTTCTACAAATTCAGAATTTTCGGGATTATACACTGTTCAAAATCTAATTACTTTAAAAGATTTTTATAGAAGGAATAGAGATTTCTCTGCAATCGGATTAGTGCTGGTTTATGCAGCAAATATTATAGATGCTTATGTATACGCGCAGTTCTATAATTTCGATATCAGTGATGATCTTACATTGAGAGTGCAACCAATGGTTTTGCCACAGATAAATAATTATCAAACAGGTTCGTGGTCGACAGTCAACGGATTAAGTTTAACCTTACGATTTAAATAAATGAAAATAGCAATTATCGGTTACGGAAAAATGGGTAAAGAAATTGAGAAGATTGCTTTAGCCAAGGGACATGAAATTGTTTTAAAAATTACAGCAGACAACTTAGAAGATTTTAATACTGATAATTTATCTAAGGCGGATGTTGCTATTGAATTTTCTACGCCACATTCTGTTTTAGATAATGTGAAGAAATGTGCAGATGCTGGAGTGCCTGTAGTTGTAGGAACTACTGCATGGTATGATCATTTTGAAGAAATTAGTAATTACATTATAGAAAAAAATACAGCATTATTTTATGCAACGAATTTCAGTATTGGTGTTAATTTATTTTTTAAGATCAATGAAATGATTGCAGGAATCATGAAAGATTTTAATTATGCAGTGAGTATTGATGAAATTCATCATACACAAAAATTAGATGCACCAAGTGGTACCGCAATTACAACTGCAGAACATATAATTAAGAACCATCCGAAGAAAAACAATTGGGTTAACAAGATAGTTACAGAATCTCATGCAGAAATTAATTTGAATGATGTAAGTTCGGAACTATTAATTCGTTCTATTCGAAAAGATGCAGTACCGGGCACTCATACAGTATTTTATGATTCAGAAGTTGATACGATTGAAATTACACATACTGCACACAATAGAGTAGGTTTTGCTGCAGGTGCAGTAAATGCTGCTGAATGGATAAGTGGTAAAAAAGGAATTTACAACATGAACGATTTATTATCGTTCGTAAAATAAATATTATGAACTGGAAATTTTGGCAAAAAAATAAAGCTGCAAAAAAGAAAAAATCAGCAACGAGAGAATGGGTAGATGCACTAGTATTTGCGGTCATTGCAGCGACCATTATACGTGGATTGTTCATTGAAGCTTTCACGATACCTACACCTTCTATGGAGAGATCATTGTTAGTTGGGGATTTTTTATTTGTAAGTAAAGTGAATTATGGAGCACGTACACCAATAACTCCATTATCATTTCCATTTGCACATCATACAATGCCAATCATTGGTACTAAATCGTATTTAGAATGGATCAAGTTTCCTTATTACAGATTACCGGGATTAGGAAAAGTAGAGCGTAATGATGTAGTGGTGTTTAACTACCCGATGGAAGATTTCAGGCCGATAGATAAACAAGAAAATTATATCAAAAGATGTGTAGGTATTGCTGGCGATACTTTACAAATTATAGATACTAAAGTTCATATTAATGGTGTAGCAGAATCGTTTCCGGTAGATGCACAAGGAAGTTATTTAGTGAAAACGGATGGTTCCGGATTTAATAAGAAATCTTTGGCTAATTATAAGATTTTTGAATACGGACAATTAGCTGAACAAGGTTCATATATTTTCACTTTAACAAAATCACAAAAAGTAGAGTTATCTAAATTTTCAAATGTTAGAAGCGTAGAAGAGGCGTATAGAATGCGCGGACAATTTGTAGATTATGTTTTTCCGCACGATGCAAAATTCGGATGGAATGAAGATAATTTTGGTCCGCTCGTTATACCAGCAAAAGACATGAAAATAGATTTGAACATGAACAATATTGCAATCTATCGTAGAGCAATAGAAGTTTATGAAGAAAATAAATTAGAGATTAAAGATGATGGTATTTACATCAATGGAAACAAAGCGGATTCATATACATTTAAAATGGATTATTATTTCATGATGGGCGATAATCGTCACAATTCATTAGACTCACGTTTCTGGGGATTCGTTCCAGAAAACAGAATCGTTGGTAAGGCCTTATTTATATGGATGTCGTGGGATGCGAATGAGTCGTTCTTGAATAAGATTAGATGGAACAGACTATTTAAAGGAATTAATTAAGAGTTAAGAACGAGTTATATCAAAATCTAGCATATCCTCGTTCTTAATACTTAATACTTAATACTTAATTCTTCTGCTAGTTCAATCAAATCTTTCACTACATTTTCATTTAGTATTATGCCTTCAACTGATCTGATTTTTTCTGCTTCAAATTCGGGTTCGCCGGGAATTATTACAGGTTGATTTTCATTAATTCGTTTTGCGTTTTTAAATCTGTTAATCCAAGTATCTATTGAATTAAAATAATCTTCTTTTTTTCTAAATCCGTCGATACGCATAGCACCGAAAAAATGTCCGATGCCTTCACCAACCGGATTAGGATCAGGTTCTAGAAATGCTACGAATGGCGGCACCCAAGGTCCGAAGTTTGCACCCGATAATACAGCCGAAAAAATATCAACTGCAGCTGATAATCCGAAGCCTTTATGACTACCATTTTCTCTCGTACTACCGAGAGGTAAAAGTGAGCCACCTTTCTTCAATTCATTTGCATCATTCGAAGCTTCGCCCTTTGAATTTTGCAACCATCCGAAGGGAACGTTTTTATTAGTTCTTTGAGCGATTTCGAGTTTACCATTAGCAGCAGTAGAAGTAGCCATATCAATTACGATTGGCGGAAAATTTTTAGCAGGGAAAACGTAGCACATAGGATTGGTTCCAAGCATTCGCTCGTTAGAGTTGGTAGGGGCAACGAGCGGACTTGCATTGGTCATTGCGATGCCAATCATATCGTGCTCGAGAGCCATCATGGCGTGGTATGCAGCGATACCAAAATGGTTAGAATTTTTAACGCTTACCCAACCAGAGCCATGTTGATTAGCTTTATCGATAGCAACTTGCATTGCATAAGGTCCTACTATTAATCCGAGGCCCGCATCTCCATCTACAGTAGCTGTAGAAAAAGATTCATGGATAATCTTCGGATTAGCATTAGCATTGATTCTTTGTTTTTTCCATAGTCTATAATAACCAGATAAACGAGCAATACCATGAGAATCGATACCTCTTAGGTCAGCAGTAATGAGCACTTTAGCGGCCAAAACAGCGTTTTTTTCTGAAAGACCCATGTTTTGAAAGACTTTTTTAGAGAAATTTTCTAATTCTTTGGCACTATAATTGAGCTTTTCTGCTTGCATAATCAATTGATTTATTGTTCAAAAGTACGATTTGCACAAAAATTGCCGATAAAATGTTGGTAAATATTTGCATTTGTTTGAACAAATTAATTAAATTTGATTTTATAGATAATTGTAAAAAC
>JACCDH011619453.1_pt1 | contig 34651 bp, 35 predicted proteins | sample 7442481 | NCBI WGS metagenome assembly JACCDH01 (sample SAMN15323433, study PRJNA562643) | freshwater metagenome | isolation source: river surface water | place: USA:Blue River Watershed | collected 2017-08-15
CGTTTTTCCGTTACTTCCCGTCAATCCGATAACTGGAAATTTAAAAAGACTACGGTGATGAGCGGCAAATTGTTGCAAGGCATCGAGTGTATTTTCGACAATAAAAAAAGTAGATTTGTCTGCTAATCCATCAGGAATGTAGGTAACAACAAAGTTTTGAACTCCTTTTTCGATTAAGTTTGTAATATAAATGTGGGCGTCATTATTGGGTCCGACTAAGGCAAAAAACAATGTTTTTTCGTTGTTTTGCAAAGAACGACTATCTATGGAAACATTGTCGATTGTGGAAGTTGAAGTCGTGCCAATAAATTTGGCATTTAGGATTTGGAAAATATTTTTTTGAGATAAATTCATTTTGGAGAAGATTTAAAAATTGTCAAACACCTTATTTTGTTCTTTTAATTTTTAAAGGTTCTTGGCGACAGTCGAAAACATCAACAATTTCTATTTGGTTTTTGTCTAGGTTTATCCAATATATGATTTTGTAGTTGCAGTGAATTAACGATCTAAATTCTCTAGAACTACCTACTAAGTATTGCTCAACTTTTCCTAAATTTGGTTGATTGATTAATAATTTTACTTCGTTTGTGATTTTGTTTGTGATTTTTTTTGCCAAACTGTATTTGCTCCTCTTTTCAGAAAAACGTAGATCGATTTAACCTCAATTTTAGCAAAATCAGTCCAATAGATGTTTAACCCCATTTTTCTATTTCGGCTAAAAAATCATTCATTTCAGTCAATCGTCCGTTTCTTGAATCTTCCATTGATTGGTCGATTCAGCTTTGAAATTCTTTTATAGTCATCGGTTTAAAATCCTTTTCCTCCTTTGAGATTTTTTCTTTCTTTAAATATTTTTCAAGAAGAGAAATAACTTCTTCGCTTTGAATAGAAAGAAATTCTTGAACAAATGATATTTTTCTAGTTTGTAAGTTCAATGTAATTTAATTTATATCAAAGTTATAAAAAATAGAATTGGAATAAAATTTATTTTAGCATTTTATTGTAAGAGCACATCTCAAAAGAAAACTTTAGATTTTAGCCATTAATCCTCTTAATAATAACACTTCTTTTTCGAGATGATTGATGCGGTCTTCATAACTTTTCTTGAGTTCGTCAGGGAAGTTGTTATTAATTGTATTAGTGTTATTTTTACCTGATTGTGGTGAATTATTAAACACTAGATTATCATCAAAAGAAATTAAAGCCCTTTTTAATTCAACTAATAAGAGGTTTACTTTTTTAGTAACTTTGTAAAAGTACCCTTATGATAACCGATATAAATTCATTGGATTTAGAGAAAAAATATTCCTATGCCGATTATTTAACTTGGGAGTTTGAAGAAAGGGTAGAAATATTCAAGTGCAAAGTTTTTAGTATGGGTTCAACTCCAAACACTTCTCATCAAAGAATTTCTGGAAAATTGACTGGTATTATGATTACTGCTTTCAAAAAGCATTCTTGTGAATTATTTGTTGCTCCTTTTGATGTTCGATTATTAGATAGGAAAAAATCGAAATTAGATCAAGAAATTTATACTGTCTTACAACCCGATTTGTGTGTGATTTGCGACGAAAATAAAATTGACGAACGAGGTGCAATTGGTGCGCCTGATTTGGTTATAGAAATTTTATCACCTGGAAATTCTAATAAAGAAATGAAGTATAAATTTGATTTGTATGAAGAAGCAGGAGTTTTGGAATATTGGATTGTAAACCCAGCCGATAAAACGGTTTTTATCTATGTTTTGAAAGAAAATGAGTTTATCGGTATGCATCCTTTGATTGAAGAAGACAGTATTCAAAGCAAATTATTCCCCGAATTGGATTTTAAATTGGAGTCCATTTTTAACTAAAATAACGAGCCCTTTCATAATTTAAACATTTGAAAGGGTTTGTTTTTTTTTACTTCTCCTCATCCTTCTTCATCGCATAGAAATAAGCAGCACGGCTCAAAGGTTCATATTCTTCGGTTTCGCCAAGCATCACGAGTTTGTCGTTGTCGGTTTTCCTGAAACTGTAATTGGCTAAATTTCCTGTTCGAGTACAAACAGCGTGAACTTTTGTTACATATTCGGCAGTAGCCATCAAGGCTGGCATGGGTCCAAAAGGGTTTCCTTTGAAATCCATATCCAATCCAGCAACGATGACACGAATACCTTGATTAGCCAAATCATTGCAGATTTTTACGATTTCATCATCAAAAAATTGAGCTTCGTCGATGCCGACCACATCGCAACCTTGAGCTAAAATAGCAATATTTGCCGCAGCGGGAACAGGAGTGGATCTAATTTCATTGGCATCGTGAGAGACCACCATTTCGTCATGGTAACGGGTGTCAATTTCAGGTTTGAAAATTTCTACTTTTTGTTTGGCAAATTGCGCTCGTTTTAGTCTGCGAATGAGCTCTTCGGTTTTGCCTGAAAACATCGATCCACAAATGACTTCGATCCAACCAAATTGTTCTTTATGATTTACTGTATTTTCGAGAAACATTTTGTATTTTTCTTGCGCTTAAAATGAATAGTTTTTATTACTTTGTAAAAGAAATCAAATTTATTAAAATAGACACATCTTACTCACTATAATTTCAAAAGTTATGAAGAAAAAATTGGAAGCCGACTTAATAAGTATTGCTCATAGAGTTTTGCAAATGAAAAACAAATCCGATATCAATCAATTGTGTATCGAAACGAGGAAACTATATGAAAAATTAGCCGTTTTGCAATTTGTCGAAGAACATTTTGGAGGAGCAAAACCCACTATTGGTCAAGCTGAAGTTGTTGCAAAAATGAAGCAATTTTTCGAAGAAAATCATTTATCAGAGGTTAAGCCAGCGACGACAAAATTAGAAATTGTTGCAGAAATTGGTATTGAGAAAGAAACCGTCGAAGAGCAAATTGTTGACCAAGAAGTTGATGAAGTTGAAATGATTGATGATGCAAATATAATTGAATCCGAATTAGAATTTAACGAAATGGAACCCGAAGAAGAGGGTGAAGGTGAAGCAGTGGGAGCAGAGGAAGTTGTAAAAATGGAAGAAATTGGGTTTCAACCTGCATTTCAATTAGATATCGAAGATGAAAATGAACCTGAAGCTCCTAAAAAAGCGGAGTCTAAACAGATTTCATTTGAAGAATTGTTAGGTGGAGATTATTCAGATGCACTTTTTGTGAAAGCCGATCCTAAAAAAGAAGTTTCAAGTTTAGATTTTGAACTTCCAAAACCAATAAATATTCAGGAAGAGTACAAAGAGGAGTTGATTTCTGAAAACACTCCAGACAGCAAGATTTCTTTAAATGAAAAACCGACGACAGGGATTAGCATAGGTTTGAATGATAAAATAGCTTTTGTGAAACATCTTTTTGGCAATAGCGATGAAGATTATAGTCGGGTGATGAACCAATTGATAACTTTCGATAGTTTTGAAGAGGCTCAAAATTTCATCGAAGATATGATAAAACCAGATTATGGTGATTGGGAGGGAAAAGAAGATTATGAACAACGCTTTATTGAAATCATCGAGAAAAAATTCGCTTAATAATGGGTAAATTATATATTGTCCCAACTCCAATTGGCAACCTCGAGGATATAACTTTTCGAGCGATTCGAATTCTCAAAGAAGTCGATTTGATTCTCGCTGAAGACACTAGAACTAGTGGAAAGTTATTGAAACATTTTGAGATTGGCACGCACATGCACAGCCATCATATGCATAACGAGCACAAAACAGTCGAGAATTTAATCTCCAGATTGAAAGCAGGGGAGGCCATCGCCTTGATTTCTGATGCGGGAACGCCGGCGATTTCTGATCCTGGATTTTTACTCACTCGTGCTTGTGTCGAAAACAATATTGATGTGGAATGTTTGCCTGGCGCTACGGCTTTTGTTCCGGCTTTGGTCAATAGCGGTTTACCAAATGACCGATTCACTTTCGAAGGATTCTTGCCCGAGAAAAAAGGAAGGCAAACTAGGTATTTGGCTCTTGCCGAAGAATCCCGCACGATGATTTTGTATGTTTCTCCCCATAAATTAGTTAAAACGTTAACTGAATTTATCACTTATTTTGGCGAAGACCGAACAATTTGTGTTTCACGGGAATTATCCAAACTGCATCAAGAAAATGTTCGAGGTACCGTGCGCTATGTACTAACCCATTTTGAAAACAAACCACCAAAAGGAGAAATTGTGGTGGTTGTAGGTGGGAAAACAACAACTAAAGAAAATAAAAAACAATCAGAATAATAAATAATGACCATAGACTCTTTTCTACAAAAATTAAAACAAACACCAAACACCATTACATTTCCAGAAACCATTGCTGTAATTGATAAAAATTACGATTTCACTCCAACTTCTTTCGATAATGGAACACAACACAATGCCACAGGAGAAAACACGGGTTCTTGCAAATTATTTGCTTTTGCACAATTACAAAACCTTTCGCAAGCTGAAACTTTAGCTTGTTTTGGAGCTTTTTATTTTGAAGAAGTATTGGGAAATCCTGTGGGAACAAGCCATCAAAACATCCGTAATTTTATGAATACAGGATGGGATGGAATTCAATTTGAAGGGAAAGCTTTGACTTTGAAAGTTTAAAATTTTATTTATTTTCTATATCAGTTTACTCTACTTTTAGAATAACAGGAAGAATAAATTGTGTTTTCACTGGTATTCCACGTTTGATTGCAGGATTTACTTTTGGGAAATCGACTAAACGAACTTTGAGGATACTATCGATTTTTATTTTGTCATAAGTTACAGAATCTTTTGGAAATTGAGGTTCGAATTGTATGGTAGCATTAGGGAAAACAGTTACTTTTACTTCGATAGTGTCGAGTTCAGGATACAGAATAGATAGCGTATCAATACTTAATTTTTCTTGAATGAGTTGTGTCATCACCTCAAAAAAACATTCTTGGCGTTGCATTTTGTTTTCTATTTTATCACAATGAATCACCGTTGGAAACTCATCCACTTCTTTCCAATTAATGGCATTAAGTTCTTTTTGCAACAATTCCTTTTCTGAAGGCACTTGTTTGTCGAAGTACTGACAGGAATTAAAAAGTACAGGCAAAAAAAGAAATATTACAATTATTTTCCTCATATTCGTTAAAAAAACAAACGCTGTTTTAATTTTGTTTAAAAGTACGGCTTTAATTTCCAAAAATACTAAAAAATTATTTATGGATTTTCTGCTTTTGATTATTGGTTTCACATTTATGATTATAGGCATATTGGGTAGTTTTATGCCAATTTTGCCTGGGCCAAGCATCAGTTGGTTGGGATTAGTATTGCTTTATTTTACCAATGCCGTTTCTGTTAATTATTGGATTTTGGGAATTACTTTACTGATTACCTTTATTATTTCAGTATTGGATTATGTGATTCCAAGCAAGGGAACCAAGAAATTTGGTGGAAGTTCTTATGGTATTTGGGGAACCAATATTGGTTTGATTGTGGGAATTATTGCGCCTATTCCTTTTGGGGTTATTATGGGACCATTTATTGGCGCTTTTGTTGGGGAACTTATTTATGATTACAAAGATCACAGCCGAGCTTTTAAAGCTGCAACGGGCTCCTTTATTGGATTTTTGGCTAGCAGTTTTATGAAATTTGTAGTTTGTATGATGTATTTAGGATTGTTTCTTTGGATTGTTTGGGAGAATAAATCGAAATTGTTTTGAAAATTAGAGCCCAGCCTAAAATCAAAAAAGCCATCCACAAAAGTGGAAAGCTTTTCATTGGTCTAACTACTAAACCGTGTCACGCTTTACAAGGGCGTGACGAAACAACACAACTATTTTAGATGCTTTTTGAGGGCAAAAAAGGCTTTCATTTCTGAAAACCTTTATCCCAATTTTAGCGGTCTGGACGGGACTCGAACCCGCGACCCCATGCGTGACAGGCATGTATTCTAACCAACTGAACTACCAAACCTCTGCTTAATTGCGGTTGCAAATATACTATAGAATTTTGTTTTTACAAGTGTTTATTCAAAAAACATTTCAGATTTTTTTGCTTCTTATCCAAAGTTTTGTTTTTCAACTAAATATGTAGTGAGTATTTTATCAAAACTATCGGCAACCCCAACAGGTATGTATTTTATTTTATTTTGAGAGCAGGTCATAGCCAGCTTTTTGAAATAACTACTAACTACTTTTTCATATTCGTTTTTCACATTATCAGCAAAAAGATTGACTTCATCACCAGTTTCTATATCAATAAATTTTCTTGGGGCGTTATCAAAGTCGAAATTTAGCTCAGTTTTATTGTCAATCACGTGAAATAAAACCACTTTGTGTTTGTTGTGCTTCAAATGTTGTAAGGCAGTAAACAATGCTTCTTCATTGTTTGATTGAAACATATCAGTAAAGAGAATAATCATCGATCGGCGATGAATTTTCTCTGCAATTTGGTGCAAATACTTTATGGTGTCTGTCGTTTTTTGAACTTTAGGTTTTTCTAAAAGATTTTCCAGAGCGTTCAAAATCATTCGGTGGTGGCGATCACTTCCTTTTTCGGGGGAATAATATTCGTAGGAATCCGAAAATACGCTTAACCCAACCGCGTCTCGCTGTTTTTTTAGAATATTCATCAAAACAGCTGAAGCCAATACCGAAAATCCAATCTTGTTTTGGTAAAAGTTCTCTTTATTCTGTAGTTTTGGATAATGCATTGACGACGAATTATCAATGATAATGTGACAACGCAAATTGGTGTCTTCTTCGAATTTTTTGGTGTACAATCTATCGGTTTTGGCAAACAATTTCCAATCGATATGTTTGGTGCTTTCGCCCACATTATACACTTTATGCTCGGCAAATTCTGCCGAAAAACCGTGAAAAGGACTTTTGTGCATACCCGAAATAAAACCTTCCACAATTTGATTGGCCAACATTTCAAGATGTTGAAAACTAGCAATTTTTTCTATTTGAGATTCAATCTTCATCCTTCAAATGTAGTAAAAGATGGAATGATTTAAAAATTAATAGATAATAATAAACTTTAAACCACAGATTCTCAGATTTTAAAATTGTCTTTTTGAATCTGTGAATCTGAGGTAAATCATTTCTTCAACTAAAGAAAGGGGAGTAGAATAAAGATTCCATCTTTGTGAATTAATAAAAAAAGGCTTGACTTTCGTCAAACCTTTCTATATAATATGTTGAGATTACTTCGCACCTCACAAAGAGAGTTTTGTTTTACAAATGTTTGTCTAAACTATCTGCATAAGTTTGTTTTGGAGCAACTCCTACTTGTTTTTCTACAACTTCACCATTCTTAAAAACCAAAACTGTTGGAATATTTCTAACGCCGTATTTTGCAGCAAATTCTTGATTTGCATCAACATCTACTTTTCCTACTACTACTTTTCCTTCATATTCTTCTCCAAGTTGGTCAATAATTGGTCCCACCATTCTACACGGTCCACACCAAGCTGCCCAAAAATCGACCATTACTGGCTTGTCTGATTTCAAAACTACTTCTTCAAAAGTAGCATCTGTTATTGCTAATGCCATATTTATGTTTTTTAAAATTATTTGTTTTTGTAATGCAAAGATAAAGAAACATTTGGGTTAGCAAGTGTAACTTGTATTACATTTAACTATTTTTAAATTGGTATAATTTATCAATTCAACTTAAAATTAACTTGTAACTTCTCCAACTCCACCAATAATTCATTAGAAATCTTGACTTTCAATTTGCGACTCGGCATTGATATTCTTGTGATAACTTTGGTTTCTTCAATAGCCGTTTCGGGCTCAGCGATGGGTTCTTCCATATTCAGCTCATCTTCTCCCGAAAACTCTTCGGTATAAACTACAGCTTCTTCAGGAATTTCATCATCAAATACTACTAGGGCGGTTTTCTCATCCAATTTTACAGTTTCAGCCCGCATTTTGTCTTGCCTGATAACCGTTTCTAGCTCAACAACATCAAAAGTAACCGAATTATTTCCTTTATTAGATTGAAAAACAGCATTTAATTTTGAAATAAAAGAGGTATTTAAATCTTTTATGTCTAATAAAATACACAGTTTTTTGGCATAATTTTCGAAAACATCTTGCAACAATTTGAATTCTTGGAATTGAATCACTGGATCGCCTTTTTTACCCGTTTCTTTATTTGGCCAACCTTCTTTGACAAACACTTTTATATACGTAAAACTATTTGGAATCAAATAATGGCGGTGCTTCATATACTCTTCTCCAAAAATTTTGAACTCATAACTTTCATCATATCCTTCGAGATGAAATAACGCCCAACCTTTTCCATTTTTGGCAATTCGGTGTTGTACGTTTGTAATTATTCCTCCAAAAGTTAAATTTTTATTCACAAACTGATTCAAATCTTTCATTGATTCCAGCTTTGAATTACAAAAATATTTCATCTCATATTTAAAATCATCCAGCGGATGTCCGGAAATATAAATTCCCACTACTTCTTTTTCTTTGGCGAGTTTTTCCATCGTGCTCCAATCCTCGCAAGGAGGCACAATAGGTTCTGCAATTTGAACATCACTGCTTTCTCCAAACAAACTAACCTGTGATGAATTTTCATTTTCCTGAAACTTTGCTCCATATCGAATGGCTTTTTCATAAAAGGTAATTCCGTCGCCATCATCATGAAAATATTGTGCTCGGGTTGTTCCACCAAATGAGTCAAAACCACCAGCCAAAGCTAAATTTTCTAATGCTTTTTTATTGGCAGCACGCAAATCAATTCGCTTTGTCAAATCAAAAATTGACTTGTAGTTGGAGTTTTTTCTGTTTTCGACAATAGTGGCGACTGCTCCAGAGCCAACACCTTTTATTGCTCCCATCCCGAAACGAACAGCGTAATCATCATTTACCGTAAATTTGTAATAGGATTCATTCACATCTGGACCCAAAACTTTCAGTCCCATTCGCTTGCATTCTTCCATAAAAAAGGAAATCTGCTTGATGTCGCTCATATTATTCGACAATACTGCTGCCATATATTCAGCTGGATAATTCGCTTTCAAATAAGCCGTTTGGTACGCAATCCAAGCGTAACAAGTGGAATGTGATTTGTTGAAAGCATATTCTGCAAAGGCTTTCCAATCATTCCAAATTTTCTCTAATTTGTCTTTGGGGTGTCCTTTTGCCATCGCTTGGGAGATAAATTTAGGTTCCATTTTGGCCAAAACATCAATCATCTTTTTCCCCATCGCTTTACGCAAAACGTCGGCGTCACCTTTGGAGAAATCCGCCAGTTTTTGTGACAAAAGCATTACCTGTTCTTGATAAACGGTAATTCCGTAGGTGTCTTTCAGTAATTCTTCACAATCATCTAAGTCATATTCTATAGGCTCTTCGCCGTTTTTTCGTTTAATGAAACTTGGGATATAAGCAATTGGTCCCGGACGATACAGCGCATTCATGGCAATCAAATCGGGAAAAACAGTGGGTTTTAATTCTTTTAAATATTTTTGCATTCCTGCACTTTCATACTGGAAAATCCCGACCGTTTCTCCCCGTTGAAAAAGCTCGAAAGTTTTTATATCATCAATAGGAAATTCATCAGGATTCAGGTCGATATTACTCCTGTATTTTACTAATTTTACAGTGTCTTTTATTAAAGTTAGGGTCTTCAATCCCAAGAAGTCCATCTTCAATAAACCAGCACTTTCTACGACGGAGTTGTCAAATTGTGTGACAAACAAATCCGAATCTTTGGCGGTTGCCACAGGAACAAAATCGGTAATATCACTTGGTGTAATAATCACACCGCAAGCATGAATGCCCGTATTTCTGAGGTTTCCTTCCAAAACTTTGGCTTGCTGAATGGTTTCTCCTCCTAAATCGCCTTCATTGGCCAAACCAATTAATTCTTTTATTTTTTCGAATTCTTCGGGGCGAACGGTTTTTTTGATTAAATCTTCTTTTTCGTTCAAAAACCGCGCTAAATTCCATTTGGACGGCATCATTCCCGGAATTAATTTTGCAATTTTATCGGCTTCGAATAAAGGCAAATCCAACACACGAGCCGTATCACGAATCGCCGATTTTGTTGCCATTTTACCATAAGTGATAATTTGTGCCACTTGTTTCTTACCGTATTTTCGAATCACATAGTCCATTACGCTACTACGTCCTTCATCATCAAAATCGATATCAATATCGGGAAGTGAAACCCTATCCGGATTCAAAAATCTTTCAAAAAGCAAATTGTATTTCAATGGATCGATATTGGTAATTCCTAAACAATACGCTACCACAGAACCGGCTGCAGAACCCCGACCAGGACCAACAGAAACACCCATTTTTCGCGCTTCGGCTATGAAATCCTGAACAATCAAGAAATAACCCGGATAACCTGAATTTTCGATAGTCAGTAATTCAAAATCCAATCTTTCTTGAATGTCGGGAGTAATTTCGGGGTATCTTAGTTTAGCCCCTTCAAAAGTAAGATGTTTCAAATAGGCGTTTTCGCCTCGAACACCACCATCAACTGCGTCTTCAGGAATAGTATATTCGACAGGAATTTCAAACTTTGGCAACAAAACTTCGCGTGCCAAATTGTAAATTTCAATTTTATCAACAATTTCGGCAATGTTCGAAATGGCTTCCGGTAAATTATTGAAGAGTTTTTTCATCTCCTCACCCGATTTGAAATAATATTCCTGATTGGGCAAGCCATAACGGTAGCCGCGTCCACGTCCTATTGGTGTGGCTTGCTTTTCACCATCACGAACACAAAGCAATATATCGTGTGCATTGGCATTTTCCTTCTCGATATAAAAAGTATTGTTTGTGGCAACTATTTTAATATCGTGTTTTCTTGCCAATGAAATTAAACCTTCATTCACTCGGTTTTCGTCTTCTTGATTGTGACGCATCACTTCGATATAGAAATCTTCTCCAAATTCATTTTTCCACCAAAGCAAAGCTTCTTCAGCTTGGTTTTCACCCAAATTCAAAATCTTGCTTGGAATTTCCCCATTAAGATTTCCTGACAAAACAATAATACCTTCTTTGTATTGCTGAATGACTTTTCGATCTATTCTGGGTACATAATAAAAGCCTTCGGTGTATCCAATGGAAGACATTTTGGCCAAATTATGATAGCCTTTCTTGTTCTTAGCCAAAAGTACAATTTGGTAACCGTTGTCTTTTACAGACTTATTTTTATGGTCTTCGCAAACAAAAAATTCGCAGCCAAGAATTGGTTTCATTGGAACTTCGGTTGGTTCTTCGCCTTTTTCTATGGCTTCCTTATTTTTGGCTTCGGCCGATTTGTTATGGTTCAAAATATCGCGAACAAAGTGAAACGCACCCATCAAATTGGCGTGATCTGTCATTGCCACGGCTGGCATTTTTTGTTGTGAAGCTGCTTTAACCAAAGCTGCAACGCTAATTGTGGATTGCAGTACCGAAAATTGGGTATGATTGTGCAAATGCACAAAATTAGTATCGATTAAGCTCTGTTTATTATCCGAAAGTTCCTGTTTTGAAATGGTCGCCGTTTGTTGGCCACCTAATTGTTGGCGGATTTTATCGGATGCTTCTTTTAAATTAATGTGTTGCAATCCGATGAGTTGGATTTCTCGTGGATTTTTTAATTGGAAATCCTCAAAATATTCTTGCTCTACTTCCAGTTCCTGTTTGGTAAAAACTTCGGTACGAATTAATTCGAAAAAGCAACGTGTGGTTGCCTCGACATCGGCAGTAGCGTTGTGTGCCTCGTTAAAAGGAACTTGGAATAAATACTGGTGTAACTCGGTCAATGTGGGCAGTTTGAATTTTCCTCCACGACCTCCAGGCAATTTCAATAAAGAGGCGGTAACTTCGGTACAAGTATCCAAAATGGGCATCGAACTCATTGGACTTTGAACACCTAATCTATAAAATTCGCAACCCATAATATTAACGTCAAAACCTAGATTTTGACCCACAATAAATTTGCTTTTCGATAAAGCGATATTGAATTTTTCTAAAACTTCGGCTATTGGAACTCCCTCGGCTTGAGCCAATTCAGTAGAAATACCGTGAATTCTTTCGGCATCATACGGAATATTGAACCCTTCTGGCTTGATTAAATAATCCTGATGCTCAATGACTCTTCCCATAGCATCGTGGAGCTGCCAAGCGATTTGAATACATCTTGGCCAGTTGCCGATGTCGGATATGGGTGCCGTATATTTTTTAGGCAATCCAGTGGTTTCGGTATCGAATATTAAGTACATTGAAATTTTTTTGATTTTAGATTGCAGATTTTAGATTGCAGATTTCAGCTTTAACAAGAAGACAAGCCTAAAAACTAAATCTGTTTTTATTCAATTCCAAAAATACATTTAATAGGTTTGAATTTCAATTATAGTTATTAACAATAAATAACTTCTGTCGTACCAATTTTCTTATTTAGATTTAATATAAATTATAAAAATATCGCTAAAAAATTTTGAAAAATCGTTTTTTTTTTTTTGGTCTTTGTAATGCTTTATGCTGTTAAAAAAAATATTACTTTTAAAAACCCTTAACAACAAAAAAATTATGAAAAAATTAATTATGTTATCCATAGTAGGACTTATTTCTATAGGTATGTTTGCTAATAATACTGATGTGAAATCAAAAAGTATAAAAGTCGATGAAAAAAAAGAAATTAAAAAACAAGAAACGACTTTACAAGAAGTTGTAATAACAGTAAATTGCCCCGATGGAAGTTCGTGGCGTTATTACTGTGATGGTTGTACAACAGCGCAGCTAATAGCTGGAGCAATCAGAGTTTGTGAATAAATAAAAAAAACGGCATAAAGCTTTTAAAAAATGAAAAAAATAATATTCCTTTTAGTGCTAATATCTAGTTCTCACTCTTATGCTCAAAACAAAGGCATAATCTATTATGGTCATATTGAAAGCCCAGGAGCAGGAGCTCCTGTAGGGCTAGATTATAATTCCTATTTAATATTTGATAAAAACCAATCATATTATGTTACAGCCAAAGACTCGTTGGAAAATGAAAAAAATATCGAAAATAAAATAATTAAAAACGAGGACGGGGTAGTAAATCAAATCTATATAGGCAAACGAACACTTGAACAAGGCAAACAAGTCTATTATAATCGCAATAAAGACAGTGTGTGGTGGAACAAAAAATACAAAGACCCTATTTATGGAGTCGAAAAAAGAACAATAATTCCATGGAAACTACTAAATGAATCCAAAAAAATAGGGGTTTTTCTTTGCAACAAAGCTATAGCAACTTATAGAGGAAGAGAATATACTGCTTGGTATACTAATGAAATTCCAGTTCCATATGGGCCATGGAAACTTCAAGGATTACCAGGATTGATAATTGAAGCGTATGACACAAATAAAGAATTATATATATACTTCAAATCAATCGATTATCCTATGCAAAAAAACATTTCGATAAAACCATTAAGAAAAACTGAAGAAGATAAAAATCTAAAATGGTTATCCCCAGAAGAATATAAACAAACATTAAACGCAATCGTTGAAAAAAATAAAACAAAAGCAATTCTTATGTCAAAGCAATATGGGATGACCGTAAAAGCAGGAGAAATGAAAGATATAAGTATAGAGATATTTGAATAAATGCAAAAATTATTTATATTTTTTTTGTTATTCCCAATATTTATTTTCTCTCAGGAAATAAAAATTTCAGGAATAATAAAAGACAATCAAAACAGAGGCATAGAAAGTGCCTCTGTTCTGGTTTATGATAATCTAGAAAACACACTTGCATATACTTTTAGCGATGCAAAAGGCAATTATAATTTAGTTTTTGACAAACCAACTAATAGTATCATTAAAGTATCTGTGACAAGTTTAGGATATTCAAAAAAAGAAATAGAGCTTGATTTAAAATCAAAACTGGAGCATTCACAATCCTTTGTTTTAGAAGAAAAAACAGAATACCTGAAAGAAGTAGTAATTGAAGCCAATCAAAAAATTAGAATCAATAGAGATACAACCACTATAAAAGTCGCTTCGTTTGACAATAAAACCGAGCAAACAGTTGAAGATATACTGAAAAAACTCCCAGGAATAGAGGTTCAAAAAGACGGCACTATAAAAGCTCACGGCAAAACAATTGACAAATTATTAATTGAAGGCGACGACTTATTTGATAAAAATTATAAGCTATTGACCAAAAATCTCGATGCAAAAAACCTTGATGCCGTACAAATTATTGATGGTTTTGAGGACAATCCTATCCTAAAAAAAATGGATAATTCAGATAAAGTTGCCCTGAATTTAAAACTAAAAAAAGACAAACAAAATATTTGGTTTGGAAACATATTAGTTGGAGCAGGAATAATTTCCGAAAATAGATGGAAAGAAGGAATTAATCTAGGATTGCTTAAAAAGAAAATTAAGCTATTTTATTTAGCTGATTATAACAATTCAGGAGAAAAAGCTACCGACCAAGTAAGTAAATCTATCAATGAAAATAACCTTTTTGGAGAAAATCGATACGAAAAAACAGCTAAAACTGTATTCACAATCAACAGCAACGAAAACAGTTCTTTTAGTAAATCACAGAGCGTATTTAATAAAGCATTTTTTAACTCACTAAGCTTTTCAAAAAAAATAAATCCTTCAATGACTTTGCGAGGCGTAGGATATTTTGCCAATGACAACCAATTGCAAAACTCATTCTCACAAACACAGTACAATATAGAAAACAACCCTGTAACTTATACAGAAAACAATAATTATTCTAGTAAAAAAACGCTTTCGTCAGGCGAATTAGAACTAAAATATTTTGTAAATGATGACAATTACTTAACCAATATTTTTATTTACAAAAACAATCCAAATACTATAAATTCAGAATTGCTATTCAATCAAGATAATATAAATCAACCTTCTACAGACAAAAATCAAACTTTTTACAACCACTTCAATCATACCAATAGACTTTCTGACAACAATGTTTTACATAATTATTTCTATTTCGGAAAAGACAATATTAATCAAAATAGCAAAATAGAATCTCCTTTTTTAAACAGTTATTTAAACCTAAATCCTGAATCGATAGTTGCTGAAAATGTACATAATTCTAATAGTTACTTTGGATTAAAAAGCAAAATGATATCAAGGTTTAAAAAATTAGAATATACGCTAGGATTACAATTTGAAAACAGCAAAGAAATTATAAATAACACTTTTTTTGAAAATGAAATTCATAACACAACTTATGAAAACAATACTGTCTTAAAACAAAATCAAATTTCTTTAGAAAATAATTTCCGATACAATCTTACCCAAAAATTAGACGTAACAGCAAGTTTAAATATAATCCAAAATCAATTTTCATTGAATAATAATGGCAATAACATTCTAACATTAAATCCACTTTTTTCAATTAATTTAAAGAAAACTGAAATAGGAAACTTTACACTTTCCTATTCTGAAAACAACAAACCTCCCGAAATTAATTATCTGAACGAAAATTTTCTATTATCCAATTATAAAACATTTGAAAAAGGATCAAAATATGAAGGTGTATTCAAAAACAAAACCCTGTTTTTCTCTCACAACTTATATAATGATGTAAAAAGATTTTCAATAGGAACTTCCTTATTTTATATGAATTCAAAAGATACGTATAATAAAGAAAGCCTAATTACAGATAATTTATCATTTGAAAAATACTTACTTTCCAAAGGGAGTACCAATTTTAATGTAAGTTTTAATATTGTAAATTATTTTAGAAAATTGAAAATGGCAACGAAACTAGAGACAATACAAAATTGGAATAAAACCCCAACACGAGTAAATAGCATTGATTTTGTTGACATAAAAACCTATTCAAGCTTCTATAAATTTTCGGCAACTACCTATTTTAATCTTCCCATAAATTTTGATTTTGGATTTAATTACAATTATTATAAGACCGTTTTTAATCTTATCAAAACAAAAAACGAAACTAAAGATGCTTTTGTAAACTGCAATTATAAACTATCAAAAACTTGGTTAGCCGAAATAAATAGTACTTTTTATCAAATGAATTCCAAAAATTATTCCTTTATCAATGCTATAATAAATTACAATCCCGAAGAAAGTAGATTTTCATATCGTTTGATTTTAAACAACTTAACAAACGAAAATGAATTTACTTTAGTTTCGTTAGACAATTATACTTCTTATACATCTACAATTGATTTAGTGCCAAGATATTTGTTACTAACCGTAAAATATAGGTTTTAACTTCCTCCTAAAACGCATTCGAAAAAATCAAATAAATTAGCGATTCTATTTTTTTGGATGTCGTAGTATTTTAGCAAATTTTTTGATCTTTTTAATGTTAATTACATCAAATTTAATTCGTTTTTTTGGAACTAAAAAAGCCAAAAATGAACTTCTTTAGAGAACTAAACAAAACCATTCTAAGCATAATAATTATTAATTTTTGCTTAAATTTGACATTACGCTGAACTATTTATAAAAAAACTAATTGTTTGAATTAAATTTTTACCAAAATCACAAATCTAAAAAACACCCGTTGTACCACTTATAAAAGTAACAACATTAAAAGCAAAGTCGAAATAAAAATGCGGCAATAAATCCCCAACTGAGAAACAGAAGCTGCAAAATGTCATAAAACCGTTTTGGGTATCGTATATAAGCAAATAATAAAATTGACAACTTTAATTCTTTTTATAAATTTGCCTCCATTGTTCTAAAAAACTGAAACACATTTAATAAAAATAGTTAAAAATGAGTACTACATTATTCGACAAAGTATGGGATTCGCACGTGGTGCGCAAGATTGAAGATGGACCAGACGTGTTTTTTATCGACCGTCATTTCATTCACGAAGTGACCAGTCCTGTTGCTTTTTTAGGTTTAAAGGAAAGAGGTGTTTCGGTTTTGTATCCAGAACGCACTTTTGCCACTGCCGATCACAACACACCCACCATCAATCAACATCTGCCTGTTGAGGACGCATTATCTGCCAATCAATTGAAGGCTTTGGAGGAAAACTCAGCAGAATATGGCATTAGCCACTGGGGTTTAGGAAATCAAAAAAATGGAATTGTTCACGTGGTAGGCCCTGAAAACGGAATTACTTTGCCAGGTGTTACTATTGTTTGTGGGGATTCTCACACTTCAACTCACGGCGCTTTCGGAGCCATTGCTTTCGGAATTGGAACTTCCGAGGTGGAGATGGTACTTTCTACGCAATGTATTATGCAGCCGAAACCTAAAAAAATGCGCATCAACGTCAATGGTAAACTTCAATTGGGAGTTACACCAAAAGATGTGGCACTTTATATCATTTCAAAATTATCAACCTCGGGAGCTACGGGTTATTTTGTAGAATACGCTGGCGATGTCTTTGAAAATATGACTATGGAAGGCCGTATGACAGTTTGTAATTTAAGTATCGAAATGGGTGCTCGTGGCGGAATGATTGCTCCTGACCAAACTACTTTCGATTATTTGAAAGGTCGTTTGTTCGCACCAAAAGACGAAGCTTGGGACAAAGCGGTGGCGTATTGGAAAACTTTAAAAACCGATGCCGATGCCATTTTTGATGAAGAAATTACATTTTTAGCTTCGGATATTGAGCCAATGATTACTTACGGAACCAATCCTGGTATGGGATTAGGGATTTCTAAAAGTATTCCAGCTTCAAAAGACGTTGCCGAAGGCGAAGAAACTTACGTTAAATCTTTGGCGTATATGGGTTACAACCAAGGCGAAGCGATGATTGGAAAACCTATTGACTACGTTTTCTTAGGAAGTTGTACCAATGGTAGAATCGAAGATTTCAGGGCTTTTGCCTCGATTGTAAAAGGAAGACAAAAAGCGGCAAATGTTACGGCTTGGTTGGTTCCGGGTTCACACGTTGTCGAAGCACAAATCAAAGAGGAAGGAATTCTTGACGTTTTGACCGAGGCTGGTTTTGTATTGCGTCAACCGGGATGTTCGGCTTGTTTGGCGATGAATGACGACAAAGTTCCCGCTGGAAAATATGCAGTAAGCACTTCAAACAGAAACTTTGAAGGTCGTCAAGGTCCAGGTGCAAGAACGCTTTTGGCAAGTCCATATATGGCGGCGGCGGCGGCTGTTACAGGGTTTTTGACGGATCCGAGGGAGTTGATAGCTGTTGGGTTTTAGCTTTTGGCTTTTGAAAAATTTAAAATGAGAGATTATAAAAAATATTCCATTTGGAAAGAAGGTCATTCGTTGACTTTGTCAATTTATAGATTGACGAAAACTTACCCAAAAGAAGAACTTTTTGGGTTAATTAGCCAATTAAGAAGGGCAATGGGTTCTGTTCCAACAAATATTGCAGAAGGCTGTGGCAGGCTTTCGGATTTAGATTTTAGAAGATTTTTGATAATCGCTCACGGTTCAGCAACCGAAGTTGAATATTTACTCTTTTTAAGTTTAGAATTAGAATTTATTTCGATTAGTGACTATGATGATTTGAACGAAAAAATAATCACTCTGAGAAAACAAATACATTCATTAATAAAAAAATTGAGTGAGTGAGAGGTTGGCTGTTGGCTGTTGGCAAAAAAATAAAGCCCTCTCCCAATACCTGTATGTGTAGCAGACGACACCAACATCAATTAACAGATTACAAATAATGAGCAATATACCCTTTCAAACAATAGACTGGACTTCAATTGAAAAAATTGAATACAAAGGAGAACTAGGAGTAGCATTTTGGCAGACAATTCAATTTGGTGGACTTAGAATACGGTTAGTAGAGTATTCAAACGAATATTTAGCAGACCATTGGTGTCAAAAAGGACATATTGTTCATTGTTTAGAAGGAGAATTTATTAGCGAACTAAAAACGGGTGAAAAAATTAAGCTTAAAAAAGGTGAAACTTATATTGTGTCTGACGAACTCAGTTCACATCGTTCTATTTCAAAAAATGGTGTCAGACTTCTTATAATTGACGGAGACTTTTTGAAATAGAATTGGAAAAACTAAAAATAAAGCAAAATATTACAACTTTGGAAAGACGAAGAATGGAAGATTTTTTTTTACTTTAAAGACCAATCTATGAAAATAACAAATTTTTAAATTCAATGAACAAAAACAATGACGATGGAAAGAATGCCAAAAGGTAAAATCGGCAAGGTAATATGGCGACTGAAGTGCTTCTATAAAACATTGTACTAAATTCGCCACATCGCCAAGCAAGGACGCTAAGAGCTAAGAGCCAACAGCCAAAAGCTAAAAGCCAAAAGCATTAAAAAAAAACAATATTAACCGCTTTTTGTATGTTCGGCAAAGCCAAAAGCTAAAGCCAAAAGCCAAAAGCATAAAACAAAAAAAATGGCATACGATAAATTTAACATCCTCACAAGTACAGCAGTTCCGCTTTCTATCGAAAATGTAGATACGGATCAAATTATTCCTGCTCGTTTTCTAAAAGCGACGGAACGTGTTGGCTTCGGCGACAACCTTTTCCGTGACTGGAGATACAATAATGACGGTTCTCCAAAAACGGATTTCGTTTTGAACAATCCCACTTATAGCGGAAGAATCCTTGTAGGCGGAAAGAACTTTGGTTCTGGTTCTTCGAGAGAACACGCGGCTTGGGCGGTTTATGATTACGGATTTAGAGCCGTAGTTTCCAGTTTTTTTGCTGATATTTTCAGAAATAACTGCTTGAATATTGGCGTTTTGCCAGTTCAAGTGAGTGCTGAATTTGCAGACAAAATTTTCAAAGCGATTGAAGCCAATCCAAAAACCGAATTGGAAATCAATCTTCCCGAACAAACAATTACGCTAAAATCTACAGGAGAAAGTGAATCATTTGATATTTCTGGTTACAAAAAAGACAATATGATTAATGGTTTTGATGATATTGATTATTTGCAAAACATCAAAAAGGAAATTGTAGCATTTGCTGATCAATTGCCTTATTAATCTCCCCATCAACCCTGACAGGGTTCAAAACCCTGTCAGGGTTAAAAAAGCGAAATATGATTCTAGAAGTAGCTATTCTTTTCGTAAAAAAAGGCCGAGAAGTACAATTTGAAAAGGATTTTAAAATTGCGAGTCAATATATCAGTTCAATTCAAGGGTATTCAGGACATAGTTTACGAAAGTGTATCGAACAAGAAAACAAATACATTTTATTGGTTGATTGGGAGAAATTGGAAGACCACACCATTGGTTTTAGACAATCTGAACACTATTTAGAATGGAAAAAATTACTTCATCATTATTATAATCCGTTTCCGGTAGTGGAGCATTTTGAGATGATTTTGGAGCATAAGAAATAATGTTTTTGACAGATCAAGAATCATAATTTGAAACAATGAGTGACAATTTGAATATTTCGGAAGCAATAATCACGGATAAGATTTACATCATTCAAAATCAAAAAGTGATGTTGGACAGAGATTTAGCTTCACTTTATGGAGTAGAAACTAGCGTTTTGAATCAAGCCTTTAAACGAAATGTTTCGAGGTTTCCTGATGATTTTATGTTTGAAGGTTAAAAGAGGAACTCAACAACTTGATATCACAAATTGTGACATCAAGTTTAAGTTTTTTGCATCAAAAAGAGGTCTAATATTGAATTGTTTTATTTTGGGATGAAAGACAAGAAAACAACTATAAATGTTCAAGGGAGTGCTATTTCAATTCTCACAACAAAAGAGAATGACTTTATTTCTTTGACTGATATGGCTAAAGGTTTTGGAGGAGAGGATCTTATTTATAGTTGGATGAGAAATAGGAACACCCTTGAATTCTAAGGTATCTGGGAGCAAATTCATAATTCCAATTTTAAAGGTAGCGAATTCGACACCTTTAAAAAAAAGCTGGGGATAATTATTTCGTTTTATCTCCTCAACGCTGGATAGAAAATATTAAATCAAATAGCAATTACCCAATTAAAATCACTGATTGGAAATTCAAATCTAAAGAAGTTAAAAGAATAGATTTATAATATCAATATGGAAAAAAGAAAAATTGAAATAATGGATACGACACTTCGCGATGGGGAACAAACCTCGGGAGTATCGTTTTCGGCTGCAGAAAAATTAACCATTGCCCAATTGTTGCTCGAAGAATTACATATTGATAGAATCGAAATCGCTTCGGCTCGTGTAAGCGAAGGAGAGTTTCAAGGGGTTCAGGGTATTATGTCTTGGGCTTTGGAAAAAGGATATACCAATAGAGTGGAAGTATTGACTTTTGTGGACAATGGACTTTCTATCGAATGGATGAAAAAAGCGGGTGCCAAAGTTCAAAATTTATTGACTAAAGGTTCGATGAATCATTTGACGCATCAATTGAAAAAAACGCCCGAACAACATTTTGCCGAAATTGCCGAAATTATTGCTTTGGCGAAAGAAAATGATATTGAAACCAATATTTATCTGGAAGATTGGAGCAACGGAATGAAAAATTCTCCCGATTATGTGTTTCAATTTTTACACTTTTTGGCCACTCAACCTGTCAAAAGGATATTATTGCCTGATACTTTAGGCGTCTTAATTCCGTCACAAACCTTTGAGTTTATTTCAAAAATAACGACCAAATATCCAAATATCCACTTTGATTTTCACGCCCATAATGATTATGATTTAAGCGTTGCCAATGTATTGGAAGCCGTGAAAGCGGGCATTAATGGACTGCATGTTACCGTAAACGGAATGGGCGAACGAGCAGGAAATGCGCCAATAGAAAGTGTGGTTGCGGTATTAAATGACTTTATGCCCGAAGTAAAAATGAAAGTCAAGGAATCTTCTTTGTACTCTGTGAGTAAATTGGTCGAGACTTTTACAGGTTATAGAATTCCCGCCAACAAACCCATTGTGGGCGATAATGTATTTACTCAAACCGCTGGAATTCACGCTGATGGCGACAATAAAAATAATTTGTATTTCAATGATTTATTGCCAGAACGTTTTGGTAGAAAACGAAAATATGCCTTAGGGAAAACTTCGGGCAAAGCCAATATAGAAAAAAACCTTCAGGAATTGGGATTGCAACTCAATCAAGAAGATTTGAAATTGGTTACCCAAAGAATCATCGAATTAGGCGACAAAAAAGAAACCGTTACCAAAGAAGATTTACCGTATATCATTTCCGACGTTTTGGACAGCCAAACTTACGAAGACAAAATTGTCATTGAATCGTATGTGCTAGTTCACTCCAAAGGGTTTCAGCCCTCAACTTCCTTAAGATTGAAAATTGATGGCGAAATCATTGAGGAACACGCTCAAGGCGACGGACAATTTGACGCTTTTATGAATGCTTTGACCAAAATTTACAAACAAAAAAAACTCAGTTTACCCAAACTAATTGATTATGCCGTGAGAATTCCACCCGGAAGTAGTTCGGACGCTCTGTGCGAAACCATAATCACTTGGACAAACAATGGCAAAGAATTCAAAACCAGAGGATTGGATTCTGATCAAACGGTGGCAGCCATCAAGGCAACACAGAAAATGTTGAATGTGATGTAGGTTTTTGGGTTTTAGTTCTAAATTAGCGGTTATACACCACATAATTATAAAATCAAAAATTTTGACAAATGACAATAAAATATTTTATCATTGCACTTTTTATTTTATGCTTTAGTAATAATTCATTTGCTCAAACTCAATTAGAAATGAATGAAACTGCAAATGTGAATTTCAAAAAAGCTGATACTGAGCTGAATAAAATTTATAATCAACTTATGACTATTCTTGATAAAAATGAAAAACAATTGTTAATTCAGGCCGAAAAAGATTGGCTGAAATTAGAGATTCACATTGCAAATTAGATTCTTCACAATATGAAGGAGGCAGTATTCAACCTCTAATATATTCAACTTGTTTAGAAGAATTAACTAGGAAAAGAATTGCGGAAATCAAAGCAATTATAAAGGAGAGAGCCCTATAAATAAAACACACCGTCTGAGATTATTTAGCGAAAAGCAATACACAGCCATTTACAATAAACAAGAAGATTGAGGAAGATTATTAACAAAATTTGAAATCTTTTAATGATGTAAAAGCGATTTTTCCAGCAAAATAAACCCTAAAATATGAGTAAAAGCAAAAAAATAGAGGTAAAAGGAACGGAGATAAGCATTTATACTTCTAATGAAACTGACTTTATTAGCCTTACGGATATGACAAAAGGATTTAATGAAGGCAGTGGACTTATAGGCAAATGGATAACCAATAAAAACACCTTAGAATATTTAGGAATTTGGGAAAAAATAAATAATCAAAATTTTAATTACCCCGAATTCGGGGTAATTAACCAAGAGTCGGGCATCAATAGATTTATAATGTCTGTCGGACAATGGACAGAAAGAACCAATGCAAAAGGCATGATTGTAAAATTGGGCAAATATGGTGGGACTTATGCTCACAAAGATATTGCTTTTCATTTTGCGATGTGGCTTAGTCCTGAATTTCAAATTTACCTTGTTAATGAATTTCAACGATTAAAAGAAGATGAAAATAGCCGACTAAAACTCGAATGGAATTACCAAAGATACCTTACCAAAGTAAACTACCTTATTCACACCGATGCCATTAAAGAAAATTTGATACCTACTGAAGTTGATAAAAAGCAAAGTGCCATCATCTATGCCAACGAAGCAGATGTACTTAATGTAGCTCTTTTTGGAAAAACTGCCAAACAATGGCGAGAGGAAAATCCCAACGAAAAAGGAAATATTAGAGACACCGCTACCATAGAACAATTGGTAGTACTCTCTAATATGGAAAGTAATAATGCTTTTCTCATTCATCAAGGCATGACATAAAGTGATAGATTGTTGCACCTCAACAAATTGGCAATTACTCAAATGAAATCGCTATTACAGCATCAAAAATTAAAAGAAAAAAATGATAAACTTCCCTAATAAGCATAAAAAAAACCCTAAAAAAGGGGTAAAGTCAATGAAATCCTTTCACCTCCATAAATATGGATTGGTACGAATGTATAGCTTTATTTTTAATAACACAATTATTTTAGCAATAATTGTAACAACTATAAACATCTAAAAGCCAAGTGCCAATAACCCAAAAATTAAAAACATGAAATTAAACATCGCCCTATTAGCCGGAGACGGAATCGGACCAGAAGTAGTAAACGAAGCTGTAAAGGTTTCGGATGCCATTGCCAAAAAATTCAATCACGAAATCAGTTGGACACCCGCATTAACAGGTGCTTGCGCTATTGATGCCGTAGGCGTTCCTTATCCCGACGAAACTCACGAAATCTGTATGAAAGCCGATGCAGTTCTTTTTGGAGCCATTGGACATCCAAAATACGACAATGATCCAAGCGCTAAAGTAAGACCTGAGCAAGGATTACTATTGATGCGTAAAAAATTAGGTTTGTTTGCCAATGTTAGACCCACATTCACTTTCCCATCCTTAATTGACAATTCTCCTTTAAAAAGAGAAAGAATTGAAGGAACGGATTTAATTTTCCTTAGAGAATTAACAGGAGGAATCTATTTTGGTGAAAAAGGAAGAAAAGACGGTGGCGAAACCGCTTTCGATAACTGTGTTTACACCAGAGCCGAAGTACAACGTTTGGCTAAAAAAGGATTTGAATTGGCCATGACACGTTCTAAAAAATTGTGTTGCGTTGACAAAGCCAACGTTTTAGAAACTTCTCGTTTGTGGAGAGAAACCGTTCAGGCTATGGAAAAAGACTATCCAGAAGTGACCGTTTCTTATGAATTTGTGGATGCGGTGGCGATGCGTTTGGTGCAATGGCCAAATTCTTATGACGTATTGATTACGGAAAATTTATTTGGTGATATTTTGACCGACGAAGCATCGGTAATTTCAGGTTCAATGGGATTAATGCCGTCAGCCTCTGTGGGAGAACATACTTCATTATACGAACCCATTCACGGATCTTACCCACAAGCTACAGGATTAAACATTGCTAATCCACTGGCGACTGTATTATCAGCAGCGATGATGTTTGAAGATGCTTTTGGATTAAAAGAAGAAGCAGCAGCTATTAGAGCCGTTGTTAACAAATCCTTAGAGCAAGGAATTGTTACGGAAGATTTAGTTGCAAAAGGTGCAAAACCGTATTCAACTTGTGAAGTTGGAGATTGGTTGGTTGCTAATCTTTAGTTTATTTTGTTTCAAATTTCAGGTTTCAAGTTGCTCAACTTTAAACCTGAAACTAATAAAACTTGAGACAACATATGTCTAAACAAAAAAGGTGTCAATTTTCATTGACACCTTTTTTTATAGCTTGAAAAAAAATATTAATATCTTCCTCCTCTATCACCACCACCACGGTTGTTACCGTAACCTCCTCGTGAATCACCACCACGGTTGTTGTTGTAACTTCTTCTTTCGCCTTCTGGTTTTGGCTCAGATTTGTTCACAACAATAGCACGACCTTGAACAGTAGCTCCGTTTAACTCATCAATTGCTTTTTGAGCTTCTTCATCGCTAGGCATTTCAACAAAACCAAATCCTTTACTTCTTCCAGTAAATTTATCAGTGATAATTTTTACAGAATCAACTGCACCATAAGCCTCGAAAGACTCTCTTAAATCTGCTTCCTCAATACTGAACGGAAGACTTCCAACAAAAATATTCATATGTACTTATTTAGTATAATTGGTACAAATGTAGTCTTATTTTTCTCTAATCTACTACAGATTAGATTATTTGTGATTTTTTATTTAAAATCAAGGAGTTACAAAGGTCGTTGTGTGGATTGAATTCTAACTTCCAATAGGAATTTTATAAAAACGGCCATATTGAAAATTTAATATAGGACCAGCTAGTGGATTATTGTTGATGTTTTCTGCATTAAATTTAAAAGTACCTGTTACTGTATTATTTACAGCATCATATTCTTCAATAATTATTTCTCCATTCCCTATTCCAATTCCTGTTGAGTAAGTAATGGTTTCGCCTGCATTAGTTAGTACATAAGTAGCCATTTTTGAAGTACTCGTTCCTAAAGGGTAGGTTTGGGCAATTGTAGAAGTTGTTTTTATAGTCAATTTTTCGTTTTTTGTATAGGCTTCAATCGTCAAGGAGCCATTAGTCATAAGAGAGGCTTTGGCTTCAATAGCTCTCCAAAAAACATTGTCTTTCTGTCCTTCAAAAGCTGGGTTATTAAACTCAACTTCGGTAGTACAAGCTATCAGAGTAAAAAATAGAATTAAATGTAGAAAATGTTTTTTCATGTCTTTATAGTATAGACCTTTACAAAAGTATATTATTTTGATTTAAAAATAGGATTTGAATTAAAAATTCACCCTTAAAATCGACATACAGCAGTATCGTTTAATAAAATAAATTTCAGTTTAGTATATTTAAATAAAAAATGTATCTTTGCACCCTTAATTAATCGAGGTCGAGTACCTCAAAATTTAATCATTAGATTATGTCAGTAAAAATTAGATTACAAAGACACGGTAAAAAACAAAAACCGTTTTACTGGGTTGTAGCAGCAGATGCTCGCTCAAAAAGAGATGGTAAATACCTAGAAAAAATTGGTACTTACAATCCAAACACAAACCCTGCAACTATCGAATTGAACTTGGATAGCGCAGTAAAATGGTTGCACAATGGTGCTCAACCTACTGATACCGCAAAAGCAATTCTTTCTTACAAAGGAGCTTTATTGAAACACCACCTTGATGGGGGTATTCGTAAAGGAGCTTTGACTCAAGAACAAGCTGATGCAAAATTAGCGGCTTGGTTAGAAGCTAAAGCTGGAAAAGTGGATGCTAAAAAAGATGGTTTGACAAAAGCGCAAGCTGATGCTAAAGCCAAAGCTTTGAAAGCAGAACAAGCTGTAAATGCAAAACGTTTAGCTACTGCTGCACAAGCTGAAGCAGATGCTATTGCTGCTGCATCTCCTGCTGTAGAGGAAGAAGTTACTGAAGAAATTGCTGAAGTTGAAGCTGCTACTGAAGAAGAAGCTTCAGTTGCTGAAGTTGAAGACTCAAGCGCAAGCGAACAAGCAGAGCAAACTCCTGCTGCAGACGAAAATAACGAAACAACTGAGGCATAATTTTCAAGCGACGATGCGTAAAGAAGATTGTTTCTATTTAGGTAAAATCGCAAAAAAATTTAGTTTCAAAGGGGAAGTCCTCGCCTATTTAGACACAGACGAACCTGAGTTATACGAAAACTTGGAATCAGTGTTTGTTGAATGCAACAAACACTTGGTTCCTTTTTTTATTGAAAGCAGTTCACTGCACAAAAATGATTTTCTTAGAATTCGTTTCGAAGATGTAAACACCGAAGAAGAAGCTGATGCTTTGCTCGGCAATGATTTATACCTTCCTCTCAAAATGTTGCCTAAACTTACAGGTAACAAATTCTATTTTCACGAAGTTATAGGTTTTGAAGTTGAAGACAAACGTTTGGGATATGTTGGAGAAATACAATCTATCAACGACAGTACCGCGCAACCGCTATTTGAAGTTTTAAACGGAAAAGTAGAAATTCTAATTCCAATGATTGACCATTTCTTGGTAAAAATTGACCGAGAAAACAAAAAAGTCATTATGGATTTGCCTGAAGGCTTGATTGAGATGTACCTTTAAAAAAGTGGTCAGTGTTCAGTTTTTAGTGTTCAGTTCCTCAAAAATCTGCAATCAAAAATCGTTAATCTTCAATCAAAAATCTTATGTTCCAATTCAAACAATTTTCTGTTGAACAAGACCGAACGGCTATGAAAACTGGCACTGATGGTGTTTTGCTTGGCGCTTGGACACCAATTGAAAATAATCCTTTCAGCATTTTAGATATTGGCACTGGCACTGGAATTATCGCTTTGATGTTAGCACAAAGAAGTGCTGCCGAGCAAATCGATGCTTTAGAAATTGACGAAGAGGCTTACGAACAAGCGACCAATAATTTCGAAAATTCCCTTTGGAGTGACCGTTTGTTTTGTTTTCACGCTGGCTTGGACGAATTTATCGAAGAACCTGAAAACGAGTATGAATTAATCGTTTCCAATTCTCCTTTTTATAGTGAAGATTATAAATCTAGCAACGACCAACGAGATTTGGCACGTTTTCAAGATGCTATGCCTTTTGAGGATTTGATTGTAGCTGCCACTTTATTACTTTCTGAAAATGGGATCTTCTCAGTTATAATACCTTTCAAAGAAGAAGAAAAATTCTTGGCTCTAGCGAAAGAATACGAATTATTTCCTTTAAAAATTACCCGAGTAAAAGGAACTCCAACAACCGAAATTAAGCGAAGTTTATTGGCTTTTAGCCGAAACTCTATCTCTAATTTTCCGATTGATGAATTAGTCATCGAAACCGCTCGACATATTTATACTGCGGAATACATCTCCTTGACGAAGGATTTTTATTTGAAGATGTAAAATAGAACAATCTCTTTTTAGATAACTTTGTATAAATTAATAGATAATTTCTTAAATTTGGAATTACAATGGCGACAAGCAGATAGTTCGAATATCTTGCATAAGAAAATTGAAAATCGAAACGAAAAAAAATACAATTTTAATTTTAGTCCTAAATAGAATAAAAAAATAGGTTTTGCAAACCCCATTTGCAAAGCTACTTCCACTTCAATGTTTCCATCAATCGTTGCATATCATTCCTGACATAACTTGCCGCTGGCATAATAGAATCGTAATTGGGTTTTGCGTAGAAATAAACCGACCCTGTCACAAAATGTTTGATACTATCAGTAACATAAAACTGGGAGTTTGTGGCGGCATTTCCATCTACTCGATAGAACATTCCATACACTTTTTTGGAAGGATTTATATAAGGTTGTTCCAGAATATCATCGGCTTTTATCACGTGCTCATAAGTAAGTTTTTGAGCATCACGCAGCAATTTATCGATGTCATTATTTACCGGTTTGTAAGTCAAATAAATTGTGGCTTTCATTTTTGGATATGTAATGGTATAATCATAATTATTACCGCATTTAATTACTGCTTTTGAATTCATCTCGAATGCAAAAGGAGTAGTGCTATTTTCAAAATTTACATATTCCGCCTCAGGATAATCCAATCTCAAATAACTAGCAGGCTTTGGTAAAACCTCTTCTTTACAGCTAAAAGCAGTAAATAAAGTTATCAAAAGTAATGAAATTGCGATTTGTTTTTTTAGCATTTGTAATTTATTCAATAGTTACTTTTATCTGTTTCACACGTTTTTTATCAACCTTTTCAATACTAAACGTAAAGTTTCCGAAACTGATTTTTTGGTCTTTTTTGGGGAAATTACCTAAAATTTCAAGAATAAATCCTGCCAATGTTTCTGCTTCTCCTTTAGTCGATTCGAACAATTCTTCATCAACATCAATCACTCTATAAAAATCTTTAAGATTTGTTTTTCCTTCAAAAAGGTAGTTTTTCTCATCAATTTTGGAATAATTTGGATTGTCTCCATCAAATTCATCGCTAATATCGCCTACAATTTCTTCGATAATATCTTCAAGCGAAACTAAGCCCGAAGTGCTACCATATTCGTCCACAACAATGGCCAAATGGCTTTTCATACTTTGAAAATCCTTGAGTAAATTGTCTATTTTTTTGTTCTCGGGAACAAAAAAAGGTTCACGCAGCAATGTTTTCCAATCAAAATTTTCTTTATTGATGTGCGGCAGCAAATCTTTTACAAACAAAACGCCTTCTATCTGATCTATATTGTCCCGATACACCGGAATTCTCGAAAAACCCATTTCAATGATTTTTGGATAAATGGATGCAAATGATTCATCGATTTCCAAAGCGAAAATATCCATTCTCGGACTCATCACTTGCTTAGCATCTGTATTTCCGAAGCTCACGATATTTTCTAATATTTTCTGTTCCTCGAATGAACTTTCATCCGAATCAGTAAGTTCTAATGCTTGTGATAATTGATCTACCGAGAAATTCATTTTTTGATTACCTAATTTATTATGCAAGTAAATGTTGACTTTGCGCATGGGCAAACTTATTGGCGAAAGCAATTTGTCGAGAATTGCAATAGGATAAGCAATCCACTTAGCAAACTTGATCTTGTTTCTCCCAGCATAGACTTTTGGCAATATTTTGCCAAACAGTAAGATTAAACAAGCGGCAATTATAACTTCGATGCTAAATTTTAGAATAGTTGAAGAAATAGCTGAAAATAATTGGTTACCAACGTAAGAAAACAAAATTATGACTCCAATATTGATAAAATCGGTAGTAACAAGAAGTGTTGCCAGTAATTTTTTTGGTTTTTCTAAAAGTTTGGAAATAATTTTCCCCTTTGAAGGATTTTCTTGTAAAATATCATCAATATTTTTTTGTGACAAAGAAAATAGCGCAACTTCGGCACCAGAAACTAATGCGGAACAAAATAGCAATGCAAATATTGTGATAAAACCAAATACCAAATCAGTATTTAGCGAATATTGAAGAAAAAAACTGGGTTCTGGGTCCAAATTAAAAGATATTAGTTAAACAATCAAAACGGTAAGTCATTTACAGGCAAACCATTGTTTTCTGAGTCAAAGTTAGCGTTTTTCGTTGGTTCAACAGATTTATTCTCTTTATTGGATTCGGTTTCTTTCCTAGTTGTAAGAAAAGTAAAATCTATCGCCTGAATTTCGGTAATGTATTTTGTAGTTCCGTCTTCGGCCAGCCATTGACGTGATTTTATTCGGCCTTCGATAAAAATTTTATCCCCTTTGGACAAATATTTTTCACATAATTCTGCTGCTTTATTGCGCACAACAATATTATGCCACTCTGTCGAAGTGATTTTTTCGCCAGTAGTTTTGTTTATATAAACTTCATTTGTTGCCAAAGAAAATTTTCCAATACAATTTCCTCCTTCAAAATAGTGCATTTTGACATCGTCTCCCAAATGGCCAATCAGCATTACTTTATTTAGGGTTCCGTTCATATTCTTTTTTTTCTCTTTCAAATATATTCATTTTTTGGATTAGTCCAAAAAATACACTTCAATAAAATGATGAATCACAATCGGGAAGGGAAATGTTTTTAAGGTGGCCGCATCAATTCCGTTTTCAATTTTTCCTTTCAATCGTACCTTCCAAAACTTGATATGCAAATGCTGGTGTGTTAATTTGTGAATGATGCTTTCAGGGTTGATTTCGGAAAGGCTTTCCACTTCATTTTCTTTGAAATAGTCGGCTTGAACCTGTTTGGCGATAAAATCAAAATCCTGGACTCTCTCGGTTTCAATCAACGGAAATTCATAGAGATTGTGCCAAATTCCCTTTGCTATTCGTTTTTGAATAATCGTGTTTTCATTTTTATCCGAAACCACCAAATAATTAAAGTAACGATTTCTAGCTTTCGACTTTTTGGACTTTACAGGCAATTGATCGACCTTCTTTTTTTGCAAAGCGGCGCAACTCGTGTTAAAAATGCAAACTCCGCAATTGGGACTTTTAGGAACACATTGTAAAGCGCCAAACTCCATAATAGCTTGATTGAATAGTGCAGGTTTATCTTTTGGCATCAATTCGAAAGCCAAAGCGGTAAATTCTTTTTTGGTCGAGGCTATTCCAATATCCGTTTCCACATCAAAATACCGAGACAAAACCCGAAAAACATTTCCATCAACAACGGGAACGGCTTCGTTATAGGAAAAAGAGGAGATTGCGGCAGCGGTATATTCGCCTACCCCTTTTAGTTTTAATAAGTCATTGTAGTTATCCGGAAATTTTCCTGCTAATTCATTGGCAACAAATTGAGCAGTTTTATGCAAATTTCGAGCACGAGAATAGTAGCCTAAACCTTGCCAGAGTTTCAAAACTTGTTCTTCATTGGCTGCAGCCAAATCAAAAACGGTCGGAAAAGCTTTTGTAAAAGCGATAAAATAGGGCGTTCCTTGCACAACTCTCGTTTGTTGAAGCATAATTTCTGAGAGCCAAATTAGGTATGGATTATCGGTTTTTCGCCACAGCAAATCCCGCTTGTTTTCTAAATACCACCTTATCAATATGTTGGAAAAGATCATCATTAAATTTTAGTTAGCAAAAGTAAAAGTTTATGTTGTTAAAATTTAATGAATTAGCTTGAATAATTCTTTTTTTTATTTCTATATTTGCAACCTCAAAAAATTAGTACACAATTATAAATTACGAATTAAAATGACAAAAGCAGATATCGTATCAAAAATCTCAGAAAAATTAGGTCTAGAAAAAGGAGATGTTCAGGCAACAGTTGAGACCTTTATGACAGAAGTAAAAAACTCATTAGAAACTGGAGACAATGTTTATTTAAGAGGTTTTGGAAGTTTCATTGTTAAAACAAGAGCTGAAAAAACAGGAAGAAATATTTCGAAAAACACCACTATCAAAATTCCTGCACACAATATACCAGCTTTCAAACCTGCTAAAGTATTTGTTGAAGGAGTAAAAACGAATAACGAAGCAAAATAAAAACATTTATTAATTACAAAATCACCAGATTATGCCAAGTGGTAAAAAAAGAAAGAGACATAAGGTAGCAACGCACAAACGCAAAAAAAGAGCGAGAGCTAACCGTCACAAAAAGAAAAAGTAGTTTATAACTACTTTTTTCTTTTTAAACGTTCATTGAAATTTGGAATAAAGAATGCAGATTATAGATTACAGAAAGCAGTTTTGACTGCTGCCTGAAAACTGCCATCTGATAACTAAATTCCTCCCGGGTTCAATACCTGTTAAAATTATTGTTTAATCCATCCTTACCGAAGTTAGAAGTTAGAAGTTAGAAGTTAGAAGTTTTTGTAGCTACAAAAACCTGAAACTTTAAACTTTAAACCTGAAACTAAAAGTTCGGATAAAAATTTACAGAGTGAATAAAGAATTAATCATCAGATCTAGTTCCGAAGCCGTAGATTTTGCCTTATTAAAAGATGGAAAACTAATTGAATTACACAAAGAACAAGAAACAAGCAACTTCCAAGTTGGTGATATTTTTATCGCTAAAATAAGAAAACCAGTTGCTGGACTGAATGCCGCTTTTGTAAATGTAGGCTACGAAAAGGATGCCTTTTTACATTATCACGATTTGGGTCCTAATCTTGCTTCCCAACTGAAATTCATAAAACTTGTAAGCGCAGGTAAAATAAAAGATTTCTCCCTAAAAAACTTTCAGTTTGAAAAAGAGATAGACAAAAATGGTTCGATTACCGAAATTATCAATTCCAATCAGTCTATTTTAGTACAAGTCGTCAAAGAACCAATATCTACCAAAGGACCAAGAATTAGCGCTGAGCTTTCCCTTGCCGGAAGATATATTGTTTTGGTTCCGTTTTCTGACCGTGTTTCTATTTCACAAAAAATAGAAGACAAAAAAGAAAAGGAGCGTTTGATACGTCTTGTACAAGCCCTCAAACCCAAAGGTTTTGGCGTTATTGTTCGCACAGTAGCCGAAGGCAAAAGCACAATAGAATTAGAAAAAGATTTGCAGAACCTCATAGAGAGATGGACTGCAATGTGTAAAAAATTACCAACCGCTCATCATCCGTCCAAGGTATTAGGAGAGCTCAATAGAGCTTCATCAATATTACGAGACGTCTTCAACGATACCTTTAGTGGCATCCAAATAGATGATGAAGAGTTGTACAACCAAACGAAGGACTATTTACAAGAAATAGCCCCTTCGAAAACATCGATTGTTAAGTTTTATCAATCCAAAGACACTCCAATTTTCGAGAAATACAATATAGAGAGACAAATCAAGACTTCCTTTGGAAAAACAGTTTCCATGAGTAAAGGTGCTTATCTTATTATCGAACATACCGAAGCTTTGCACGTTATAGACGTGAATAGCGGAAATCGTTCTAATAAAGCATCTAATCAAGAAGATACTGCCATGGAAGTTAATATGATTGCCGCCGCCGAAATCGCCAGACAGTTGCGTCTTCGGGATATGGGCGGAATAATCGTAGTTGATTTTATCGATATGGGTAATCCCGAAAACCGCAAAGTGTTGTTCGACTTCCTTAGAGAAGAAATGGACGATGATAAAGCCAAACACAAAATCTTACCACCAAGTAAGTTTGGATTAGTCCAGATTACCAGACAAAGAGTAAGACCGGAAGTCAACATAAAAACTAGAGAAGAAGATCCCAACAATATTGAAGGCGAAATTGAAGCTCCAATTCAAATCATTGACAAAATCGCTCTTGATCTAGAAAATATATTAAAAACACACAATGACGTTGTGCTTAATGTACATCCCTTTGTGGCAGCATACCTTACCAAAGGTTTTCCATCAATACGTTCAAGATGGTTTCTTGAACATAAAAAATGGGTAAAAATCATACCACGTGACGCTTACACGTATCTAGAATATCATTTCTACGACAAAAAGAAGAATGTTATTATAGAATAAATCAAAAACCGTCCTGATAGCTATAGGGACGGTTTTTTTGTGTCTTTTTTTAGGAGCTTAATCCAGCTATCCGTTACAATCTTTTCTTTTTTAAAGAAAAAAAGAAAAGGATTTCCACTGCTATCTGGGCTAGGGCTTCCAGGATAACGTTGGATTGCTTTCATTTTAAAAAAGAAATATAAAATATTAGTATTATATTTCGCTAATAAAAAAACAATAAATGCTAAATAGGGTCTGCTGAAAAACCACAAAACCTTTGCTAATAAGAGATAAGAAGTATATTTGTATAATTAAGTGCAAGGAAATATGCAAAACACCTCAAAAAATCGTGCACCTTCTCCAAAATATGTA
>JACCDH011028835.1_pt1 | contig 34647 bp, 25 predicted proteins | sample 7442481 | NCBI WGS metagenome assembly JACCDH01 (sample SAMN15323433, study PRJNA562643) | freshwater metagenome | isolation source: river surface water | place: USA:Blue River Watershed | collected 2017-08-15
AACTGGTGATACCGTAGGTGATCCATTCAAGGATACTTCTGGTCCTTCTATGAACATCTTGATCAAGTTGATGTCAATCGTTTCTCTGGTTATCGCTCCTTCTTTGGCACAGGTTCACGCAGGTAGCGCACCTAAGCCTTACCAGTATAAAGCAGAGCAGATCATGGAAGTGAAAGTAACCAGCAACGACAGCACTGGTACTGCTAAGTTGGAGATTGCCGGTAAAGACGGTGAATTCAAAGCCCTGATTGATGCCATCAAGACCGAAGGTCTGGCTCAGGGTGAGAATGTATCTGTTGAATTCAAAGACGGTAAGCTGAGCATCAACGGTGTTGAGCAAGGTGAAGACGTGGTGAAGAAGTTGGAAATGTATCTTGGCGACAAGAAAGGTTTCAACATCACCATCAACAACGAAACCAAGAAGCAGTAATCAACTGCTTTTCTATAGAGAATCCCGATAGGCAACTATCGGGATTTTTGTTTTTTGCCAGATCGATTTGACATAGCCTAGTTCGCTTGATATCATAGCTGTTATCTGTACTTTCTTGCGCCTCCAAGAAAGTACCAAAGAAGGAGGCACTTCGCTGATGTACGGCCAGCGAAGTGAACCTTGCTATCAACACCTATACTACTGTGGTGAACAACAAAACAACTACGATCATCTGTTCCAAGCAGGCTTACAGCGATTCCAACGCTTAATTATGGATTTACGCCTACTTACGCATTTTACAAATTTGCTCCCCTGCCAAGGGGAGCAAATCTTGCTAAATGAATAATTCTTTGCGCCACTTTGCGTCTTCGTGACTTGGCGGTGAAATATTGAGAAGAGAGAAGTTAGAAACAAGAAGCCAGCTGCAATTATTAATTATTCATTCTTAATTATTAATTACCAAACCCCACAACCAAAAGCTATACGTCATTAGCTATCAGCTATGAAGCATAGACAAGTCTTTAGTCTTTAGCCATTGGTCTTTAGCCGTTTATACCAAAGACTAAATGCCAAAGACCAAAGACCGCGGGAAAATTCCCGCCCCAAACGGGAAATTTCCCATTAAAATACCGTTGTTTAACGGGTTGACTTTTTGAATTGGGTGGAGTAGATTTGAAACACAAACAAAAACGCTACACTACATCTACTGCATCTCATGTACTCTACAACTAGGAATGTTTAGTTGCGGATATTTAAGAGTTAGGCGCAATTCAAAAATACCAATAATGGAAAAAGTGAATATTTTCATATCATACTCTCACGAAGACGAAACTTATAAAGATAAATTAGAGAAGCATCTATCAATTTTAAAGAGGAATAATATTATTGAGACTTGGCACGACAGGAAAATTATACCTGGTGAAGAATGGGATAAAAAAATAAAAGATGAATTAGAAAATGCTCATATAATTCTCCTACTTGTAAGTGTTGACTTCTTAAGTTCAAACTATTGTTATGATATTGAGATTAAAAGAGCTGTTGAAAGACACGACAATGGAGAAGCTATTTTAATACCTATAATGCTTCGAAAATGCGATTGGAACGAAACAAGTTTTAGCAAGATTCAAGCATTACCAAAAAATGCAAAGCCAGTAAAAAATTTTGAAGACGAAGATGAAGCTTTCTACTCAATTGTTGAGGGGATAAAATCATCCATAAACCAACTTAAAAAAAGGAAAGAACAAAATGATAAGATAGAAGCTACAAAAGAAGCAACTGATTTGAAAATATTACATAAAATCAAGTTAGAGTGTGATACTCCCCCGAACATATTGCATTGGGTGGGACGTCAAAAGGAAATTAGTGAAATCAATTTGGACTTGCATAAAGTAGTTTTCATTTCAGGTATAGGAGGTCAAGGAAAATCAGGATTAGCGTCTCATTATATAAAAGAAATTGCTTTAAAAAAGGGCATTTGGGAATATTGGGATTGGAGAGATTGCCAAGAAAAAGAGAATAGAATACATACAAAAATTATTTCAATAATCTCAAGGCTTACTAATAATAACATCATAGCAAATCAAATTTCGGAAGCGACAATTGATGATTTACTAGATTTATTTTTTCAAGAGTTGGGACAGAGAAGAATCGTTTTTGTCTTTGACAATATTGATGCGTATATTGAATTTGAAAATTTTCAATTAGTCGGTGCTGTTCAAAAACTTTATAAAGCTGCTTTAAATAAAAATCATTCCTCTAAATTTATCTTTACTTGCAGATCTGCAATAAATGATGTTGATACAGAATTATTACCAATTAAATTACAAGGACTAACATTAGAAGAAACAAAACAATTATTCACAGACTATAATCTATCCTTAAAAAATGAGGAGGTTTTACAGCTTTCTGAAAAATCATATTCTTTAACTAAAGGACATCCATTATGGTTAAATTTAATAGCAGCACAAGCAAGAAGAGGTTTAAGTATAGCAGAAGAATTCATTAAAGGGGTCACGTCAAATTCGAACTTTCAAGAGGAAAGTTTATCATCCGTTTTATCAAACAAAATATTAAATGCTATTTGGTCATCTCTTAATGATAAACAAAGGACATTGCTTATGGCTTTTGCAGAAATCGTTAGAGCAGAAACTCAAGACAATCTAAGCTCTATACTTAGTACGGAGTTAAACCATAATCAATTCAACAAAGCATTTAAAGCTTTAAAGCAACTTAATTTGATAGTAATCAAATCTATGCTTGACGAGCAAGACACATTTGAACTACACCCTTTAGTAAAAGAATATATAATACAAAACTTTGGGAGAGTTGAAAGATCAAAATTCATTTCTCTTTTTGTTAATTTCTATGACAATATCATTCTTATTTTAAAACCAAAACTTAATTCTGAACAACCACTAAGTTTTTTTGAAAATTGGACGGCCAAGATAGAGTTAGCTATAAATAAAGATGATTATAAATCAGCATTAGTTGCCTTAGAAGAAGTTTCTTCACCAATATGTAATGCTGGTTATGTCGAGGAATATATCAGAGTCTCAAATCTTTTATTTGTAAACATTGATTGGAAAACTGCTTTAAATGAAGAGTACAGTTATTTTAATTCACAGTTTACAAAGTTTGTGGACACATTAACTGAATTTGGAAAGTTTGATGATGCATCCGCCTATTTAACAAAGTATCAAAAACATATAACTAACAAAGGGGCGAATTACATCAGGTTTTGCAAGTCCAAAGGACATTTTCTTTGGTTTCAAAATCGTTTTGAAGAAGCTATTGAGTTAGCAGAAGAAGCTGTTTTACTAGAAGAACAAAGTACAACAAAGAGTGGCCTTGATTTAAAACACACACTCGCCCTTGCATTAAGAGACACTAAACAAAAAGCGAATATTACAAGGGCTCTTGAAATATTTTTGAATGAGAAATCTATTGAGTCCTTATTAGATGAGAATGAAAATAGTTTCATAGCTGGAGAAACTTATGGGAATGTTGGAAGGTGTTTGCAATACAATGGGAATATTTCTGACGCACTAATTTGTTTCAAAAAATCTATAAAGAAACTAGAGGATCCCATGAATAAAGGATATGCCTATTTTTGGTACGCAGAATGTATGGTTATACAAAATCAAATTGATACAGCCTTATGGTTCTACAAGCAATCTTATAACATTTGGAAAAAAATATCTCCAATTAAAGCTATAAACATCGACAAAAAAATCAATGCAATTATCGAGGTCAATCCAACTTTAGCGACAATCCTCGAAAGGTCTGAAAGAGAAGTTGAAAAACATTGTTCAAATCTTTTAATATCAAAATAAACTACGCCCAATAAAAGTTTTGCCATTATGGCTGCTTAACGAAGCCTTGGCGTAAGTAAGATTATAGACTTACCCTTATTTGCTTCTGATTTTTACCCTACAATGGGAAAAAACCCATTCTTGACGGGAAATCTCCCATTAAAATACCGTTGTTTAACGGGTTGACTTTTTGAATTGGGTGGAGTAGATTTGAAACACAAACAAAAAACGCTACACTCAATGCTGCATCTCTTATTTTCTATAAGCAGAAAAGTTTAGTTGCGCTTATTTATGAGTTATGCTTCATGCGAAAAGAAACAGACACAATTAAAGTATCATATGGACATTGACTCTCTATTAAAATTAATACAGCGCTGGACTAACATAGTACCCCTAATTATTCTCGGTAGTGGCGCATCTGTACCCTTCAGACTTCCATCTATGTGGACACTTGGAGAGCATTTGAAAAATAATTTATCATTTACTGACCATGATGATATAAAACAGTTTGAAGAATTCAAAGCAACACTAGACAAACTAAAAGACTTAGAAACTACACTTCTACAAATCCAGTTGAGACCAAATGTTTTAGAGAAAGTAATTTTTGAAACATGGACATTGGTTAATAAACATGATATTGATGCTTTTGAGAATATACTTCAAGGGACAATGGAATTTCCCTTAGCTGATTTAATGACCCATTTACTAAGTGCTGCACAAAGTAAAGTATCTATTGTGACCACTAATTATGACAGACTTGCAGAGTACGCAGCAAGTTTTTCAAACGCATTTATATGTACGGGGTTTTCACAAAATTTTGTTGGGCATTTTTCAAAAGGAATTCATATGCAAGACTTGACAAAATTAAAAGGCTATAAAGGTCAAGTAAATATTTGGAAGGTTCATGGCTCATTAGACTGGTTTAAATCAAGGGAAGAAACAGACAGACACTTACCATATCGTGCTTCAATTCCAAATAATCACAAGCCATTGATTGTAACACCTGGACTGTCTAAATACTACGAAACACAACTTGAACCATTCAGAACAATTTTTACAGAGGCAGATAATGAAATTGAAAAGGCACAATCATTTCTGTGCATAGGCTATGGCTTTAATGACATACATGTTCAACCAAAATTAATTGCTCAAATTAAAAGTGGAAAACCAATTATTGTAATAACAAAGGAGTTAACACCTAAAACAAAGCAATCAATAATTGATGCAAAATGCAAACAATATATCCTCTTAGAAGAAGCCAATGGAAAAGATACTCGTGTTTATTCTTCGGCATTTGATGGTGAAATGATTATTCCCGACGTTAACTATTGGACTCTCAGTGAATACCTAAAACTAATAAGAAACTAACATGGCAATATTCAACTTTGACGACAATCAAGCAATTGGAACTGTTTTTAGTGTGGACACTGCAACAGTAATTATTAAGGTTCAGGAACTAGATAAACTCAGAAAATTACATGTCAATCAACTTGTAGCAATCAGAAGTTCTAAGGCTGGTCAACATTTAATTGGTTTAATAAATAGAATAACAAGAAAAGCATCAGATGAAGAGAACCCCATGGAAAGCGACTTAGGCTTAAATGGTTTTCTTTTCACAGAAAATATTCTAAAGGTTAATTTGATTGGAACATTGCTTGACAAGCACGGCTTGAAAGAGAATGTTTTCAAAAGAAACTTAGACACAGTACCTGAAATAGAAGCACAATGTTTTCCTATAGATGGCGAGAACATTACAAACTTCATGACTATCATCTCAAGTCAAGAGAATTACAAAATACCTCTTACAATTGGCAAATATTCTATTGACGAGCAAGCACAAGCTTTTTTGGACGGTGATAAGCTATTTCAAAGACACGCAGTTATTGTAGGTAGCACTGGCTCAGGCAAATCATGGAGCGTTGCAAAACTTATTGAGCAAATAGCTCAACTTCCTATGGCGAATTGTATTCTATTTGACATCCATGGTGAGTATAGCGGTAAAGATTTCAAAATGGCAGGGTTGCAACACTTGCGTGTTGCAAATCCTTCTGATTTAGGTAAAAAAGGTAGTCTTAATAATGATGTTTTAATGCTACCTTATTGGCTATTAACATATGAAGAAATGTTAGCAATGCTTCTTGACAGGAGTGACAGCAATGCTCCTAACCAAGCAATGCTCTTTTCAAAAACTGTCTTTACAGAAAAACTAAAATTCCTAGAAGAAATTGGCGATACGAAATTTAAGAGTAGTATTACAATTGATAGCCCAATACCTTACAGAATAGAGAATATACTTCGTGAGCTTTCTGTACTTGATGAGCAAATGGTTGAAGGAGCAAGAGCAGGTACAGAGAAACAAGGACCATATTTTGGTAAACTTACAAGATTTGTTCAAAGACTTGAAGCTAAGGGTCAAGATAAAAGACTTGGATTTCTCTTTCAAATATCCGAAGATGAGTTAGACATCAATTGGCTCAACCAGTTTTGTGAGAGATTAATGCTGGGGACAACCTCAAATCCAAAAAATGCAGGAGTAAAAATTATTGATTTTTCCGAAGTTCCTTCCGATGTCCTCCCATTAGTAATTGGGTTAGTTGCAAGACTTGTATTTACAGTACAACAATGGACAATCAGAGAGAATCAACATCCAATAGCTTTACTCTGTGACGAAGCCCATCTCTACATTCCTGAAAGAACAAACCAAGATGCAGCATCAGAATTAGGACTGAAGAGTTTTGAAAGAATTGCAAAGGAAGGAAGGAAATATGGAGTTAGTTTAACCGTAATAAGTCAAAGACCTGCGGAAGTTAACAGAACTGTTCTGAGTCAATGCAACAATTTTATCGCACTGAGACTATCTAATGCAGAAGACCAAGGTGTAATTAAGCGCCTATTGCCCGACAACCTAGCTGGACTAACAGAGGTTTTACCGATTTTAGACATTGGAGAAGCTCTTATTGTGGGGGACGCTTCATTACTTCCGACAAGAGTTATTATTGATGAACCAAAGATTAAACCAGAAAGTGCGACAGTTAAATTTTGGAAAGAATGGAGCAGTGACACATCAAAACAAGACATTGCAACTGCTGTAAGCGGACTTAGAAAACAATCAAAAGCCTGACATAAGTACGAAGGTATGGTATACGTTTGGAGTCTTCAACTTCAAGTCCAATACTTAATCAATACTGGTAGCATAAAAAATCCCAAAGCCTCGCTTCGGGATTTTTATGCTATCTAACTAAGTTTTTACTTTTTGCTTATCACTTTTGCCTTCTTACCTACTATTTGCTTCATTCATACGAATCTTTCTGCCGCGGTAGTTTTTACCATCAATGGCGCGTATCATCTGCTTGGCAGACTTGGCATCCACTTCTACCCAAGTATTCATTTCCTTCATATCAATACGGCCTAGCACATCTTTGCGTAGATCGCTCATGTCTAGAATAAACTGTAAGAAACTGGCTTTGTAAAAACCATCTTTGGTGCCTAGGTTTACAAAGAGCTTGGTGAAATTACCACTCTCGTCAAACTTCTTACGACCATTGGGGTCTTTGCGGCGGCCTTGGTCGGGTGCACCACGCTCCTGCTGTCTGCGGTCATTACCACGATCGCGCTGGTCTTTACGCAGGTTCAGGTCTTCTGCATTCTCGTAGTATTTCAAGAAACGGTCAAACTCCAAAGCGGCTACACGCTGCAATACTTCTTCCTTACTCATGTCGGCAAATTTCTCTGTTAGCATAGGCAAGTAGGTTTCATAGCTGCCATCGCTGATATCTACCTGCTGCAGTCTTTCCATGTGGTGGAAGAATTGCTTACGGCAAACATCTTTACCTGCAGGAATATCCAACTTGTGGAATTGCACCTGCATGGTTTTTTCAATCAGGCGAATCTTGTACACTTCACGTGCATGCACGATAGACATACAGATACCTGTATTACCTGCACGACCGGTACGGCCGCTTCGGTGTGTGTACACTTCTACATCATCGGGCATTTCGTAGTTGATCACATGGGTAATACCCTGCACATCAATACCGCGGGCAGCCACATCGGTAGCAATCAATAATTGCAAGCTCTTATCGCGAAACTGTCCCATCACTTTATCGCGCTGGGGCTGGGTTAAATCGCCATGCAAAGCATCAATATCATATCCTTCGCGTGTTAAACGCTCAGCAATTTCTTGTGCATCAATCTTGGTTCTGGTAAAGATGATGCCATAAATACCGGGGTTAAAATCAATCAAACGCTTCAAAGCTTCGTAACGGTGGTGGGCATTCACCATATAATACTGGTGATCAATATTCTTATTACCTGTGTTCACCTTACCAACGGTTACTTCAAAAGGCTCTTGCATGTAGCGCTTGCTCACTTTGCGGATTTCCGGTGGCATGGTAGCACTGAAGAGCCAAGTGCTTTCGCGCTTAGGCGTATTCTGTAAAATGAATTCGATGTCTTCTTGAAAGCCCATGTTGAGCATTTCATCGGCCTCGTCCAATACTACATAATGGATCTGCTGCAGGTCGATGGCTTTTCGCTCGATCAAATCAATCAAGCGACCGGGTGTGGCCACCACAATCTGAGAACCTCTTCTCAATTCTTTAATCTGCATCACAATAGACGCACCGCCGTACACAGCTGTGATATTTACACCGGGCATGTATTTCTTGAAATGCTCCATTTCTGTCACAATCTGGAGGCAAAGCTCTCTTGTTGGACAAACAATCAATGCTTGGGCATGTCTTGACTGACGATCGATTAATTGCAGCAAGGGTAAACCAAATGCTGCTGTCTTACCTGTTCCGGTCTGGGCCAAACCAATAAAATCCTTGGTGCCACTAATGAGTACCGGAATGGCTTTCTCTTGTATGGTAGTGGGATTTTTAAAACCTAATGCTTCTGTCGCTTTAATCAACTCCTCAGATAAACCCAACTCGCTAAATACTGTCATGAATACTACTATTTTTTTGCAAAGGTAACTCAATACCCCTGCATTGACCGAAAAGAATTAGCGGGTTTAATCATCCCTAAACGATTATTAAACAATCACTTAGCGTTTTCGACTATGCTTTTCGCCCTACTTGTGACGCACTCAAAACCAGCATTGCAGGTGCGCAATGTGCATATTAAAGCTGTTCCACAGTGTGTTATGACCTAATAGATTTTTGCTTTTTGTTTAGAATCGATGGCCTAAATTGCTTACGAATAATCTCGTAATATGTCTGAACCAGCGCCAATTAAACCAACGGAAAGTGAGTTAGAGATTCTGCAGGTATTGTGGGATAAGGAGCATGCCACGGTGCGCGAAGTACATGAAGTGCTAACCGCGCACAAGGATGTGGGCTATACTACTACCCTGAAGTTGATGCAGATTATGTTTGAAAAAGGTTTGGTGCTGCGCGATGATAGCAGCAAGACGCATATCTACACGGCCAATGTGAGCAGGGAAAATACCCAGCAGCAATTGGTGAATAAACTGATCCACAATTTGTTCAATGGCTCTACTTCGCAACTGGTGATGCAGGCGCTGGGTAATCAATCTACCAGCAAGGAAGAATTGGCTGCTATTGAAGCCATGATACAACAACTCAAAAACAAGTCCTGATGCTATTGGCGAATGCCCCAGCCTGGATGCTCTTGTTGTTACAACAAATATTCTGGACCGGCCTGGTATGGCTGGGCTGGCAAGTCGTTCGCAGATTTGTATCGTTGAGCGCTGCGCAAATTTATTGGACCAACGTAGTGCTGCAACTCAGTGCAGCGATGGTGTTTGTATGCACAGCAAGCTATGCCATACAAAACGATGGATGGCAGTTGGCCTATGCAAGCAATGGTTTTCAACTCAAACAATACATTTATCAATTCCCATTCGTTGCTGAAGCTTTGCTTCTACTCTATTATGTAGCGATTGCCTTGCAAGTTGCAAAATGGATGATGGGTTTATCTGGCGTACGAAAATTGATGCGCAGTGGTGTTCCTGCCGATGCAGCATTGTTAGACCTATTGCAGCAACAGCAAGCATCCATTGCACTGGATAGACATGTTCAATTGAAGTTGAGTGCAGCAGTAACGAGTCCGCTCACCATTGGTTGGATTAAGCCGATGATCTTGTTACCAATAGCGGCGGTGAATCAATTAAGCCCGAAAGAATTGGAAGCATTACTCTTACATGAGTTAGTGCATATTCGCCGATATGATTATGTAGTGAACCATGCATTGGTATTGAGCAAGGCCTTGCTCTGCTTCAATCCATTCATTTGGTTATTGCATGAGGAAACAATCTTGTACCGCGAGATCAGTTGCGATGATGCGGTGCGCAGCAAGCAAGACACCACGATCTATGCGGGTGCATTGTACAGAATGGCGCAATTACAGCAACATCATGTATTGGCCATGCAGGCAACGGGTAGCAAGGATGGATTGCGTAAACGTATTGCGTACATGCTATCACCAATGCAAGCATTTCAATTAACTGCCAGTAGATTCATTATTGCCATATTTGGCTTAAGTGCATTGGCTTTACTCCTATTCTTCTCTGCTAGAACAGCGCAAGAGAAACGCATTAGTAAGCGTAAAGCAAAACGTGCCAATACACGCATGGTGGTTGCGCCCAAACCCATCATGGCCAGTAATCAGCAAGTCAAGACTAATAAAACAAGTACCAAGAAAAAAATTACACAGCGCAATACTATTTTTCTTGAACAAGCAATTGTAGCTTCTACTCTACCAAGCAAGCCACGTAAGACTTGGAGTGATATTGAAACAGTCGTAGAAGAAAGACCTAAGCTACAACTGAATCCTGTTGTGCAGCGAGTGAATGACCTCAACAACAAACAAATACTGCAGCAATTGATGCAACAACAATTGGTTTCTGCTGCAGGTCTGTTACAGCAATTAAAGCAGGAAAAGGAATTGAGTACGCAAGAAAAATTGTGGTTGTTGAATTATATTTTGGAGCGCAGTGGTATTCAGTTCGATGAAAACAACAGGATTATTTTACCTGAGGGTGTGGATATGCCATCACTGGAAAAGCTGTTACGCAATCGAAATCTCTTGCTGCGTGAACGCGTAATACCCGACAGTTTATTACCGAAGAAGATTCAATAATTTTTACCATACATTGCGTGGTGTCCAATCCACCACTTTGTTACCTAGCAAAAATCCGATCGTGAGTTCATGACTACCGCGCGCGAATGTATTGAGCGTATTGTTGGTAGCCATTTCATAAGCATAGCCCAAATGCCAGCTGGTATTGAGTTTGATACCGGCCATTGCTGCACCGCCTTCTTTATGTCTGTATGAACCACCTACCCACAGTTGATCGAGGTAGCGGAACTTTACGTTGAGGTCAAGCCCCACAGGTAATGGAGAAATATAGCGCACTTGTAAGGAAGGCAACATGGATACTTCATCACTAAGTGAGAAGCGATAGCCTAATGACAGAAATGTATGTGGTATGAGCCGACTATTATCTAAGTACACATTGTTATCAGAGAAAGCGACTTGTTGTGGCACGAGTTGTTGTACAGATAATCCTGCAAAGAAGCGAGAACTATACAACCAAAAGCCTGCGCTGATATCGGGGCGCATTCTATTGAGTACACCACTACTGCTAACAGCGGGATCGAGATTTACATCACCAAAATTCAACTTGGTAGCATCTAAACGCAATTGTGTAAAACCAACAGAGATACCACCGGAGAGCATGAGTCCCGGCGCCACCGACATATGATAAGCATAAGTACCTTGTAAGGCAATGCGACTAAGCGGACCAGTTACATCATTCAAGAAAGTAAGTCCCACCCCATGATGTGGATCATTGTTATTGTAATCACGCCAGTTGGCGCGGCCTAGCGGGTTTTCTCCGTAAGGATAAAAAGTGTTCACCGTTTCACGGCCGTAATCATCTTTCTTTAGCGGCGCATGCATGGTGAGATAAGTAGTTACCGGTGCATCAGTGATACCCGTCCACTGTCTTCTGTGGCTGAGTTTGATATCCGTATAGTTTTCAATACCGGCAAGTGCTGGATTGATGATATAGTTATTGAGGATGTATTGCGAATAATAAGGGCGTTGTTGTGCAGACACCTGTATCACTGCGCATAAGCAACAACAATAGATGAGTAAACGATATGTATTACGTAAACTCATCGAATGATGGTGATAGATCCTGAAATGGGTTTTCGTCCGCTGCCGGGCTGAATCACGTAATAGTAAGTACCGATGGGCAATGGTTTACCGTTGGTGGTTCCATCCCAGCCTCTACCGTTTACATAACCTTCTGAATGATAGACTAGCTGACCATAACGATTGTAGATATCTACTTTGGAGTTGGGATAATCTTCCAGGTATTTAATTACCCAAGTATCGTTGATGCCATCACCATTGGGCGAAAAAGCATTAGGCACTTTGGGTGTGAGTAAGACACGTATATCTACAGAGTCTTTCACTGCACAACCACCTGTACCGGTTAACTGCACATAATAACGGATATTATCCAAAGGCAGACTGGTAGGTGCAGAATCTGTTGGGTTGCGTAAATAAATAGGAGGCGTCCACAAGAATTGTGGTTGACGCGCAAAGAAACTAGCAGGATTGATGCGGATACTATCGCCTTCTAGCACTACCCTTCTTCTGCTGCCAATATCCAGTACAGGGAAAGGAAATACTTCAAAGCTTTTGCTGATGGTATCACTTACGCAACCTTCTGCATTAAAGATGTGCAAGGTGATATTGTATTTACCGCTATCGGTGAATTGTTTGATCGGATCTTTAATCGTGCTTGTTTGTCCGTTCGCCAGATTCCAAATCCAACGCACAGGTGCACTGGTTTTACCATCGCTGGTATCGCGCAATTGCGCATTGCTATTGATACAAGCAGAATCAGGTAAGCCGATGAAATTGGCTTTTGGCTGAGGATATATCTTGATATAGACTTGCGAGAGTGAATCGATACAGCCGTCTTTGGTCGTGACTTTCAATTGCACCGTCTTATTACCCAATGAAGAGTAGCGATGTGTCATCTGTGCCAGCAAGCCCGGTGTTGGATCGTTGGGATCACCGAAGTTCCAGCGATAACTAAACAATGCTTCTGTTCCATCAGGAATGGTGGTGGTACTGGTGAATTGACCGCGACCGTCGGGCAAACAAATACCATCGGGCATGGTGAAATTCACCAAAGGCAAATGTGTTACACGAACTGGTAAAGTATCATTCGGACTAATACAACCGCTATCTGTTGTTACACGAAGAATTACGCGATACAAACCGGCAGTATCATAGCGTTTGTTGAACGCAATACTATCACTACGCTGACGAATATCGCCATCGCGGAAATCCCAATCCCAGCGCACAATCTTGCTATAGTTTGCTTTCGATGAATCGCTGAAGAGAATATTGTTCTTCTCGCACAAAGGCGCTGTAACACCAAACTTTGCTTTGGGTGAAGGCCATACCGTGATGGGCATAGTAGCAGAATCTGCACAACCCAGCGCTGTTTGATAACGGTATTGAATATTATACGTGCCTGTATCAGATATCTTAGGATCGAATAAACCTGTTGCATTCACGCCTTTTCCTGTGTACACAAAAACACCGGCTACACCACCCTGCTCTGTGGCTTGTGTGATTTGTCGGGGCGCAGCATCCAAACAAATACCGGGCATGCGGGAGAAACCCACTTTGGGACTTTGGTTTACCGTAACCACTTTCATGATGCTATCTCTACAAACAGAAGCATTACCGGAATATGCGACGAGGCGCACTTGAAAAGTTTTGGAAAGGGGCTGTTGGAAATTGGTATAGAGTTTTTGATAGATTTTATTGTCGGCCGGCAATTCATCTGTCTCGCGGTAAGCAGCAGAGTCCACCAGGTTCCAGATGAGTTGCGTTCTGGTGATGCTACCAAAGTCGACAGTAGAGGTATGTCTGATTTGTGCAGCCACATTGCTACAGATACTATCTGCACGCAGCACCACAAAATCTGCTCTTGGTCGCGAACCGTTCACGGTGAAATCGCCTGCAGCAGAATCAATACAACCATATTTCGATACTAGCTTCAATTGTGTGCGGTAGATGCCCACATTGAAATAAGTTACGTTAGGGTTCTTGGCCGTTGAACTAAGCAAATTCGGTGCAGGTGTGGTATTGTTGAGGTTAAACTTCCACTCGTATTTAAAATCAGCTTCAGTGGCATCTTCAATCTTACTGGTATCGCTGAAACGTGCCGCACCTTCTGCCAAACAGAAATCGGGCAGCACCAATCCAATCTGCGGATAAGGGCGCACATTCAATTCTTTCACCAAGGTATCGCTCTTACAACCCACAGAAGTTTCTACCATCAGTTTAATCTGATACTTACCTGTCTTGACAAACTGTTGCACCACATCTTCATTGGTGGTATTGATTTTGGTGGCAACTGTATCCAACACCCAAGACCATTTGGCCATAGTAGTACCTGTTGGAGAAGTACTCAGGTTTTTGAAAGTGAAACTATTGCCCACGCAGGTAGTATCAGGTATGGAGAAAGCTGGTGTGGCTTTATCTGATAGCGCAATATTTTTCGTGATTTCACCAATACAACCATAATCTGTAATAGCTGTAAGCTTGGCGGTATAATCACCGGATGCAGCAAAAGTTTTGGATGGATTTTGTTGGGTGGATGTAGAGCCATCGCTGAAATTCCATAACCAACGAACAATGGGCCTACCCTTGCCATCCGATTTATCGGTGAAGTTGATGGCATCTGTTCGGCATCCGGTATACGTAAATTCTACATCTGCAACTGGTGCATCATTCACAACCACCACATCCGTAATTTCTTGTTCATTGGTACTGCTACATCCGTCTGATTGGGGTACATCTGTTGTAGTAGTTATCTTAACAGGGTATGTACCTGCAGCATTAAAGCGGTAAGATTGCGGTACTTTATAGTAATAAAATGTCTTGCCATTTGAAACATAAGTAGAATCGTATCCGGGCGTATTCGGAGGTGTATAAGTCAACTGATTTTGACCTGAGGATAGATTTGATGTGCCTAAGAAATCAACAACAATTTTTTGAGGTTGATAGGTTAATGCAAGGTTGACCCTGAAGGGTGAATTGACACAAGTGGCAGAGAAATTAAGTAAGCCGTCTGAAAATTCATTAGTTAATTTTACTGGAGGATTTAAGTCTATCACATTGGTACCCGCAGAATATCCGTAAGATTCAAAAGAACCAAAGCCGTAAGCTATCGCATTAAATCCGCTATCACATTTTAGCCTGATACTGGACGATGAGCCACTATTAACAGAAAAACTTTCCTGAAAATAAACATATCCGGAAGTTCCAATATTTACAGGAGCCGACTGAGGAGGATTCCCATTGATGCGAAGGGATGACACTGCCGTTCCCTGATTTTTTATATAGATAGAAATGTGCTGTTCACTTATAGATTGTTTTGCAGAAAGAAATACTGTAACATCACTAATGCTTTGTTCCACAGGATTGAGATAAATCATGTCTGGATCACCAACCCCCAAGTCGCAACTCTGCGTTAAGGAATATTGTGCAACACTAATTGGATTATTTGATTCTATAAGAACTGGTGCACGGGTAGAAGAACTCACAACTGCATCTGAGAACACCGTATATACAGTTCCTTTTGGTAATAAAATTTGATTTGCTCCATTAAAAGTCACAAGTGTATTATCCTCACTTGCAACTATTCTATAATTGAGCTTATTCTTACCCTTAAAAGAAGCAACAATATATTTTCTTCCCCAAGAGTTAATTGGATAACATTGTTGATACAAAGGATCAAAACTTGGGGTAGTACATCCAGTACCAGCTAATGTTGTTGATATAGCTAATGAAGAACTTCCTGAAAAAACAGCAATTCTTTTACAACTCGTACCAGAAGTACCAATAGATTCGATAAAACTTCCTGAAATATCAAATGTATCCTGATATTGATACACATCACCAGCCTTAGGAAGGGTTACTGAGATTGGAACACTTAATGCATTCCCATTTCTCTTGATATTAATCCTCAATGTTGTATTATCCTCTATAGCTACAACGCTAAACTGAGACCTCGCAAACTCGCCATTCTGTAATCCTAAAGAATTTTGATTCCATGTAAGCGCATAATAGGTTTTACCTAATACATTTGATGGCAGAATTAGACTCGCGGCAGATCTTGCACCAGCATACATGTGAGCATATACAACTACAGGAGGCTTGTCTGGATCAACTGTAACTTTTATGCCACGATTTGTGACAATCTTTGATTGATTGGTTACAGGGTAATAATTAGCCGACTCCGTTCCATTAATATAAGAGCTTGCCCTATTCAGAATAACTTCCGTTGCTTGATTTGCAGTAACAGCAAAGGTTTGAGTCGTTCCATTGTACTCAATCTTGCCAGAAGAGTTTTGATCAGAGGTAATATATACTGATAAACTTGCTAAACTAGGCGTTGGTGGGGTTCCTTGATTTGAAGACTGATGCGGAGGAAACACAAGCCAGAATTCCTTCCCCTTATTGGAAAAATCCTGCGCCTCGGCAAAAGCACCGAAAACCAGCAGCAATACAAGCAGTTGTAGTTTCCTCATGAAGGGGGTAGTCAATGGCCGAAACCTAAGACCGCAATATAATACAAACGTTTAACGGTCAAAGGTTTGGAACACGATTGATTTTGTTAATTGTACAAGTGGTAGAGATACCTTAATCGTTGATTTTGCTGTCCTGCACCAACTGCTTCATTCCGGGTGCGCCAAGACAACACAAAGCATCCAAAAAACTAAGGTTAGGTAGGAAGCCGATACGGTCTGAAAAGACCTGTGTATAGACAGGTGTGTTGGCCTTCTCCCGGTAGTTTTTAGGTAGCCAGTAATCCCGGCGGTCAAGCACGGTTTCCGGATAGGTCTTGTGATAGGTTTCCGTCTTGCTGATTTGAACACCCGACTTCAGAATGGACTTTAGCCAGAGGAGGATATCCATATTCATGTCGAGCAGGAAATCATACCGCCTTTCATAGAAGTCAGCTAGCCAATCGGCATAGTACTCGTAAAAGGGGGCCCGACTGTAACAGGAGTAAACCGTACGCCAATGGATTTTTTGCCAGGCGGTGGAATGATCGATGCGCACATCCTTGGTCAGCACTTTTTGACTGCGGCCGCCGATGATGGGTACCGACATTTCGATGGGACCAGCGGCACCTGCCAGCACCATTCTGTTGCGAAAACTGCTTTTTGGGTAGGTTTCGTATTGCTCTATTTCAACATGTGTTGATTTAAATAAACTTATTATTGCATCAACATTTCCAAAATATTGATTTTCAATTATAATAGTCGATATATAATTTACGCTATTCATGAATACTAACAAGGCTTGAAAACATTGATATCGATATCTTAAATCGTATTTTAATTTATTATTTAAAGTTTAGTTATTCATCTTAATTAGTTAATATACAATTATTTAATAAAAATATTTATATACTAATTTATTTAGACAAGTCTTATGACAACATTTTCACCTACGCTACTAAACTCGTTAGCGCAAAGGTATGGTTAATTTCTACTGACGGTTCTGCCATTTGCGCACGAATCGGTTTCTTTGGCGCATGAATTGGACAACCCGAATTACCCTGCTGATTGGCCTCTGCTCCACCCTTGCCTGCTCAGCGCCAAAGTCGTTCGAATACCGCGAAGTGCGGAATATCGAGGTGGACAAACTGGGATTTGACAAGTCGAAGATCAAACTGGATTTGGTGTACTACAACCCCAACCGGTTTAGAGTGGATATCAAGAAAGTGGATTGCGAAGTCTACATGAACGACCATTATCTTGGTCGCTACCAGCTAGATACATTAATGCGGGTACCCAAGCAGGCGGAGTTTGTGCTCCCCTCCAGTATGCAGGTAGATATGCGGGGCGTATTTAAAAATGCCCTAACGGTTTTATTGAATAAGGAAGTGACCATGCGGGTGAAGGGCACCACACGGGTAGGCAAATCGGGTGTTTTTGTAAATATGCCCTTTACCTATGAAGGCAAACACAAATTGGATTTGTTGAATTGAGGGGCGTCAATCGTGAATCGTCAATCGTCAGGCGTGAGGCACGTTTAACTGATCAGCAAAGGAAACGCCCCAAAGATAAAGGACATATGCCTTGAGCATTTGGCATTCAGCCTTAAGCATACATCATTAACTATTCGACCCCTTCAGGGTCGTGATTCCCCACAAAATCATCTTTCTATTGCTATTCAACCACTTCGTGGTTGTTAGGCTCAAAGCAGAAAGCCTAAAGCAAAAGCAGAAGGCCTAAAGCTAAAAGCGACGATAGCTTTGACCATTGAGCGTTAAGCCTTAAGCATGCATCATTAACTATTCGCCCCCTTTAGGGTCGTGATTCTCCACAAAACCATCTTTCTATTGCTATTCAACCACTTCGTGGTTGTTTGGATCAAAGCAGAAGGCCTAAAGCTTAAGGTTTAGAGCTAAATGCAACAATAGCATTGAGTCCTAAGCGCAAATAACACCAAAGACCAATACCCAAAGACCAAAGACCTGAACGTGAAGCGTAAATCGTGAGGCGCCTGCCCCGAGAATTCGGGGTGAATCGTGAGGCAAAAGGCGTGACACGTGAGGCGTGAGGCGTGAATAGACAATCACCAATCATCAATAGCCAATAGCCAATAGCTGATAGTCGTTTGACAATATTCTATCATTCCATCATCCTATCATCCTATCATTCTATCATTGAATCATCGTCAATACTGAAAGAAAATCTCCGTGGCGCCATAACCGAAACGGGCATCGTATTGATTGACGAAATAGCGCACTTCTTTACGCCCTTTGAGCAGGTCGTGGATTTCATCGCGCAAGCGGCCGGTACCTACCCCATGAATCACCGTGAGACTAGGCTGGTGATGGGCTATAGCGAGTTCATAGTATTTCTCAAACTCGGCCAATTGAATACCGAGTATCTCCACATTAGAAAGGGTTTGCCAATTGTCCATCAGCTTCTCCATATGCAGATCAATCACCGAACGAGCAGGAGCCAGATGCTTGCGGGCTTCCTTGGCTTCATAGACTTTGAAACCCTTGGCAGCCAGTCCGGTTAACTCAAACTTCTCTTCTACTTGTTCTGCAGGAAAATCTTTGAATAGAGAGTAGCTAAGCATGGGCTCATTCGCTTCCTTCATTTCTTCAATCCGCTTGAATAACTGCTTGGCTTTGATACGTGTTTCAGTTTCATACCACTTGGCTTTGCCCTTTTCAGGCGTCACCAATTCAAATACAAAACGGAACACTGGATTGTCGCTGAAATCACCGAAGGAAATATCATGTAAATAAAAATCGTGGAAGGATAAGACTTCACTGCTAAGTTCAAAAGCCGGATCGCCCAGAAATGACTGGGTATATTGGAACTTCAATGCTTTCTCTGTACGATTCACCAAATGAATCTTGAACAGCTCCACCACTTCATCATTGAAATCGTCTAAGGCAAATTTTGGAATCAGGCTAAGCCATACCCCATCAGCTACTTTTATGCTATTGGGCTGACCTTTTTCCTTGGGCACTTGATCAACGTAGACTTTGGGCGCTTTCTTAGGCACCACCAACTTCTTCTCGGTAAATCTTTTGAAGTAAGGGAAATCAATCTGATCCATGTAGGCAGGAAACTTCACCCCGCGTACTTCAATCATCACCATCTTCTCGTTGATAATCTCAACTACCTTACCTTCTTCATTGCTGTGCAACACAATGATATCATCTCCCACTTCATACTTCATAGTGCCGCAAAATTACGTCAGGCCAGCTTGCTTTGCTTACGTCCGTACATGAAATAAATACTTAATCCTACGGCCATCCAGGCAAAGAACCATAGCCAACTCACTGCCGGGATCTCAATCATGAGGTATAAACAACACAAAGCGCCCAAAACAGGAATGGCTGATGACTTCTTCAGGAAAGCACGGAAAGCAACATATAAAGCAATAGCGATGAAAATGAGGAATAAGATTTCCTGATAGCCTTCATTACTGATATGGCTAACGGCGCCCATTACGCGCTCGCGGAATAAAACGATAAAGCCAATGACAATGGCAGGAATCAGGAACTGTCCGTTGATATAAGGCAATTTAAATTTACCGCTGCCTGCATGACGCTCAGCCGGTAAGGCCAATACACCGAAGCAAACCAATACAAAGGCGAACAATGTTCCGATGCTAGTTAGATCAGTCATCAACATGCTAGGCAAAACCAATGAAGACAATGCTACTGCTCCACCGCTGATGAGTGTAGCAAAAGATGGTGTCTTGAATTTGGGATGCACTTTACCAAAGCTCTTAGGTAATAAGCCATCGCGACTCATGCTCATCCAGATACGTGGTTGTCCTAATTGGAAAACCAGCAATACAGAAGTGGTGGCAACCACGGCACTGATAGAAATGATATAGCCGGCCCATTTGAGGTTGAGTTTTTCAAACACATAGGCCAAAGGGTCATCTACTTTTAATTCAGTATAAGACACCATACCCGTGAGTACCAATGCAATTAATACATACAGTATGGTACAAATGATGAGTGAGTACATCATGCCACGCGGTAAATCGCGCTGCGGATTTTTACACTCTTCAGCCGTGGTAGAAATGGCATCAAAACCGATATAGGCATAGAACACGGCAGACACACCTGCTAATACACCGGTAAATCCATTCGGCATAAAAGGCTTCCAATTACTGGTGTCTACATACATCCCACCCAGTATGATTACGAATATGATCACAGCAATTTTGAAGATCACCATGAAATTGGTACTCTTCTTACTCTCTCTAATGCCCACATAAGCGAGCCAGGTAATCAGACACACAATCATGAAAGCCGGCAGGTTCACCATGAAATGCCAGTTACCAATAACAGGTGCAGATTCCCAAGCGGCAACTGCTTCTTTCATGGTATCCGTTAAAGGCGTACCGGCTTGAATAGCCGCTTGCGCTTCTTCATAATTCTTCGCAGCAGAGAATGGGTCTTTCAACAACCATCCGGGTAAATGAATACCAAATGCATTCAATAAATTATTGAAGTAGCCACTCCAACTAATTGCTACAACGATATTTCCAATAGCGTATTCTAAGATCAATGCCCAGCCAATAATCCAGGCAATCAATTCACCAAAGCTTACGTATGCATAGGTGTAAGCACTACCGGAGATGGGTACGCGACTGGCAAATTCCGCATAACACAAAGCACAGAAACCACAAGTAACCGCTGTAATGATGAACAATAAAGCAATACCGGGACCGCCATTGAACGCAGCCGTACCGATGGTAGAAAAGATACCTGCACCAATCACCGCGGCAATACCCATGAAAGTGAGGTCGCGAACACCCAACACTTTGTTCAGGCCACCACCATGGCCATCGTTTTCACCGGCAGCAGCTTCTGCCATGATACGATCGATGGATTTTTTACGGAGTAAGGACATATGTTACAATGAATGAATGATAGAATGATAGGATGATAGAATGATAGAATGAGTGAATGATAGAGTTCTCTAATGGTTAGTTAGATAGTCGTTTGCTGAAAATACGGCTTTAATGCGCACGCTGCACCAGAAACGCTGCCAATTCCTTAAGTGGCTGTTTCCTGCTAGATACCACAGCAACAGCTTCTAGGTGATCCATAGCTTTATCAACATACTGCTGTTTCAAATCTCTGGCCCAGCTATCTACCCCGCAAGCACGGAAAATATCTAGTACCTGCGCTACTTTATCCGAAGGATTTTCTTGCATCAGTTTTTGCAGCTTGGCTTTCTGTGTGGCATCAGCAGACTCCAAAGCATGAATCAACAAGAAAGTCTTTTTATTCTGTCTGATATCGCCACCCGGCTCCTTACCAAATTTCTCCGGATCACCGAAAGCATCCAGATAATCGTCTTGAATTTGAAACGCGATGCCAAGGTTCTTACCAAACTCATACAGGTGTCGGCAATTGCCTTCGCTTGCACCACCAATGATGGCACCCATTTCTAAACTTGCCGCCAACAATACGGAAGTCTTTAAGGTAATCATATGGATGTAGGCATCCAGCTGCACGTCTTGCTGCTGTTCAAAATCCATATCCATCTGCTGCCCTTCGCACACTTCGCGCGAAGTAGTATTGAACAACTGCAGAATACGTGGCAACAATGCCGGATTGATTTGCGCCAATTGCTCATACGCACGAATCAACATCACATCACCACTCAGCAACGCAGTATTGCTACCGTATTTGGTGTGCACGGTTTCCATTCCTCTGCGCAAAGGCGCTGCATCCATGATATCGTCATGAATCAAGGTGAAGTTGTGGAACAACTCTATCGCTGTAGCAACAGCATAAGCATCTTGCTGAATAGTATCAAACAATTCATTGCCCATTAAACACATCACGGGACGAACACGCTTTCCACCCAAGCTGAGGAAATAATCGCAGGGTGCATAGAGACTTTCAGGTGTTGCAGGAAAATGCGCTTTGTTAAAATGCGCCGCAAAATCTGTTACCAAACTTGTAAAATCATGCATGTCACAAACCTAAATCAAAATCGGCAAGCATTCTCAACATTTCCTTAACGGAATAGACTGTTACTTGGCATAGTAATTCGTATAACAAAGCAAAACCCATAAACATGAAATACATACTGATGGCAGCAGCAGTTTTCCTCGGTGCATTACAAGTAGAAGCACAAAACCTTGGTTCAGATTACAAGACTTCTATTGGGATGAAGGTTTTTCCTGCCGCTTTATCGGCCAAACATTTTGTGCAAGAAAATCGTGCAGTGGAAGGATTATTATATATGTGGGATTATGGTTCCCGCCTAACTGGCTTGTATCAAGTATATGGCGACATCCGCACAGTGGAAGGCATGAAATGGTATATCGGTGGTGGTGCGCATTTGGGTTATATGAACGACAAATGGGTTAAGGATAATCCGGGTAAAGCCGGTGGTATTTCGCTGGGTGTGGATGGTGTATTGGGTATGGACTATAAAATCAAAGGGGCCCCAGTGAATATTAGTTTCGACTGGCAGCCCTCTTTTAATTTCGTTGGCGGCAACTATTTTGAAGCCGGTTGGGGCGGATTGGGTATCCGCTATGCTTTCTAATAGAAAATGTAAGAGTAAGGATTAGATGGATCGTAGCTCGCAGGCTTCAATGCATTGAAATTCTTCTTATCTACTTCGTAGAAGAAAAAGTCCATGTCTTTTTTGAAGTCGTTCATGATACGATTATGACGGAAAGTGTATTCCGCATAATTGGTTTGAATCATGGGAACGATAGCCGATTTCTTTTGCAGAAAGCTGTACAAAGAACGCTTTAACGCATCTCTTTGAAATGTACTGAGGTCTAACTTGGTTTTCAGCTGCTCAGACATTTTAGTCGCCATATTTAATAATTGCTGAGAAGAGTAACTAGTATGCTGTGTAGGCACATCAGATTTACCACCAGAAACACCGCCTGCAAAAACAACTAGGGAAAGGGAAAAGAAGATGAGCGTAAAAATGGCTTTCATAATTGGACTTTTATTGGATTTGGATATTTTCTTAAAACCGAGTGCAAATTATTCGGCATTTCGCATCCGACGAATTAAAAAGCCATTAATAGAGTTTAATATACTGTTTTTCAATTATTTACGAATTTATCGACAAGCTAATAATTCTTTTAAAGTACACCTAATTAAGCACACTCGAAAACAAAAAAAGCAGCGTACTGCTGCTTTTTTATGCTATAATATTTTGGGCAAATAGCTTAATCCAGCTTGAATAAGCTGTCTACAAACTCTTGTTTATCGAAGATCAGCAGGTCTTCCATCTTCTCTCCAACCCCTATGAACTTCACAGGAATCTTGAACTGATTGGCAATGGCTAATACCACACCACCTTTAGCAGTACCATCCAGCTTGGTAATGGTGAGGGCATTCACATCGGTTGCTGCGGTGAAATGTTTGGCTTGTTCCAAAGCGTTTTGTCCGGTAGAACCATCCAAGACCAACATTACTTCATGTGGTGCATCTGGTAATACTTTTGTTATCACGCGACGGATCTTGCTCAGCTCTTCCATTAGGTGGGCTTTGTTGTGCAAACGACCAGCCGTATCAATGATCACTACATCTGTACCACGCGCTACGGCACTTTGTACCGTATCATAAGCCACAGCACTGGGATCGCTGCCCATAGCTTGTTTGACAATGGGAACACCCGTTCTTTCGCTCCAAATCGTCAGTTGATCTACTGCTGCTGCGCGGAAAGTATCTGCAGCACCCAGTAAAACATCATAACCTGCTTTCTTATAGTTGTAAGCAAGCTTACCGATGGTCGTAGTTTTACCTACGCCGTTAACGCCTACCACCAAAATAACATAAGGTTTCTTATCTGCAGGTACATCAAAGTTTTTGTAGGAATGATCATCCGCATCTACCAAGACTTGCTGAATCTCTTCGCGCAGAATACGGTTAAGATCAGCAGTTCCCAGGTATTTATCTTGCTTTACACGCTTTTCGATACGATCGATAATCTGCACAGTGGTATCAATACCCACATCAGCACTAACTAATGCTTCTTCCAGATTATCCAGCACTTCATCATCAATGCTGCTCTTGCCGGCAATGGCACGGGTGATTTTAGAGAAGAAACCTTCCTTAGTCTTCTGTAGACCTTGATCAAGGGTTTCTTTTTCTTTCTTACCAAAGAGTTTACTGAAAAAACTCATAATCGGTGTTTGCGTTGATGGAAAAACAAAAAGCCATCCCGTAAGCAGGACAGCTTTCAATATTATTCAGACCCAGTCATTACTTCTGAGCCAAGAAATCCTTCACTTTATCCTTGTGTACGATTTGCTCCTTGAAGGTGTAAGCACCAGTCTTGGGGCTACGTACAGCCTTGATCACTTTGGTCCAGTTCTTCGCTTCCGCAGAAGCCTTGGCGTCCTTGATTTTCGCGTTTTTAGATGCTGCTTTTGCCATATCTCAATAATTTATAGAGTCAGCGATGCTGATTACTTGATTTCTTTGTGAACAGTCACTTTCTTCAGAATAGGGTTATACTTCTTCAGCTCAAGACGCTCAGGAGTATTCTTCTTGTTCTTAACAGTGATGTAACGGCTTGTACCCGGCTGACCGCTAGTCTTATGCTCGGTACATTCCAAAATCACCTGAACCCTGTTACCTTTCTTTGCCATTGTATCGGTAATTTACTGGTTAATTAAATTTTAACGCCTTCAGCACGCATTTGCTTGATCACGGTAGCCAGACCGTTCTTGTTGATAGTACGGATAGCTTCGCCGGAAACTTTCAGCGTAACCCAACGATCTTCTTCAGCAAAAAAGAAACGCTTGGTCTGAAGATTGGGTAAAAAACGACGCTTGGTCTTGATGTTTGAGTGAGAAACATGGTGACCGCTTAATGGCTTCTTACCTGTAACTTGACATACTCTTGCCATGATGCTAAATTTTGCTCCCAAATTTTGGGACGGCAAAGGTAAGGAAGCGATCGGATTTTGCAAGCAGTAAATTGCTTTTTTTCAGAGATTTTTCCACTTAGGCTGAATAACTGCTTGTTGGAATTGCCACAAATATCGGTTTATCCACAAAATAAATGGTCCCGACAAGCCTGCCGGGACCAAAATCATTGATTATCAGTAGTCAATTTATAGGCGAATGATTTCGCCAAACATCACCGCATTCAAGAAAATCTTGCTGGTACCCAGCCAGAAAGCCCTGAAATTGAGGTTGTCCACCATGGAAATCACCCTTCCCCTGCCCACTTGGTCGATATTGACCACGGCAGTATTTTTCACTTTATCACGGTAACCACGATATAAATAACCACTCTGCAGCGGGTTTTCTGTGTACATCACCGGTGAATCATAGGGATCATTGTTCTGATCCATGAACAAGGTATTGCTCTTGAATATGCTCACGGTATTCTGACCATAACCATAACACAATGGATGTGTGGGATCAAGCTTTGCCTCAAACAATGAACCTGCCATGTCCTTAGCGCGCTGCTCATCGCTGCGCAAGTAGTAAGGCAACATGCTTGTAGAATCTTTCTTATCAGCTGCATCGCGGAACAACACTTTTGTTAGGCCATTTTTGGCCAACCAATTGGTAGCATCTTCTGTGGCAATTAAAGTGCCGCCACCAGCAATCCATGTACGCAGTTTATCCTGCGCATTCTTATCCAGATTATTATAAGAACCTGAAGGCATGATGATCACATTATAACGTGCTGTATTAATGGCATTGAAACGCTCTACATCTACAATACTCACAGGAATACCAAAGCGCTGATCCATCAGGTGCCAGATTTCGCCTACATCTGTTGCGCTGGTACCATTACCGCCGAACATCATCACGCGCGGCGCGCGGATATTAACCATGCTATTGCTTCCCAGATCAACACCACCCAATGAGAGTGCCGTGCCAACGCTATACACATCTACACCTGTTCCTTTAACAGCTTCATTCAGTAATTGGAAAGTTTCTGCTTCACTCCTGTTCTGAATCTTTACCGGTACTACGATACTACCATATCCAAATGCTTCCTGCTTGCCATTGATGCTTGCACCAAATTTCTGCGTAGCCACTTTCGTGATTAAGCCTCTACTCTGCAAGCGATACAACAACTTAGGTGCATAATAATCATCCCAACGGAAGAGATAGGCATTGCTGCTAACACCGCCGATGAGCTTACCTTCTGCAACGGGTGTAGCAGTTAACTCATCACCCAACAAAGTAGTAGCTGGTGTTTTGATTTCAGCTGAAGGCATGCCAAATGCTAGCGACATAGTCCAGGCAGTAACATCATAGAACAGACTATCCTTATACTCAAATGTTTTTTCAAACACTGTCTTAATGATTTTGAACTGCTGTTGCGCTGTTGGAATTACATACGCTTGTCCCGCTTTGAAGTTCTTACCATCAGCACTTACATCAGTTTTCAAGCCATATACTTTCACCTGATGACGTTGCAACATTTCAATAAACATATTGGTGCGACTCTTGTCCTTATCATCACCAAATACATAGGCTTTCACCGGAAATGCTTCCGACTCTTTCGCTACTTCCTTATAGAAATCGCGCTGAAAAGCCAGCATGTCTTTGCGCAATGCACGTGCAGCTTCTAAAGTAGACAATGACGTTACAAACTGATTGCGGATGGTGAATGGGAAAGTCAACAAACCATTATCCGTTTCTTGCGCATGCCCACGGCTACTAGCTTGTTCAAACAAAATACCTACAGCACCATTGATATCAGGATAGGTTGAGCCTTTACCATAATAGAAATCATCGTAACCTTCTTTGGTGAAATACATGGAGCCGATGCTATCTAAAAACTTCGCATGGAAATTACCAATAGCAGCTGTCAGCTCTTGGTTGCGATTCGGTGTATTGGGATTTACGCGACTAGGTACGCCTGGCTGGAAAAAGAAAGTTGCATTACTGCCCTGCTCATGGTGATCAGTGAGAATATTTGGCTTCCAATCGTGGTATACTTTCAGTCGGCTTCTGCTTTCCACATGTTGTGCGGGCAGCCAATCGCGGTTCAAATCAAACCAATAATGGTTAAAGCGACCGCCAGGCCATACTTCATTGAATTCACGCGCCTGCGGATCAGCCACCATGGTTTTGCTCTTATGCATATTGGCCCAGTTGGCAAAACGGTTCAAACCATCAGGGTTAAAAGAAGGATCAAAGATGATCACTACTTTTTCCAGCAGGTCTTCTATGGAAGCACCTTGTGCAGCAGCGAGATAATAGGCTGTTAACAAAGCAGCATTAGAACCACTGCTCTCGTTACCATGAATGCTATAACCCTGCCATACCACGATGGGCATATTGTCTAGGTTCAAAGCACCTGACTGACTCGCATCGCTCAGCTTCAAATGCTCTTTGCGAATGGTTTCTATCTGTGCGTGATTCTTAGGCGATGTAATGACCATTGCTAGCTGTGGACGACCTTCGTAGGTGTAACCACTCACTTGCAAGCTGATGCGCTCTGAAGCTGCATCTAAAGCCTTCATGTAATTCACTAAACGATCGTGTGTAACATGCCACTCACCCACTTCATGGTAAATCACGGATTTAGGCGTGGGAATGTTGGGGTTGTACGAAACGTTCTTAGGCAGATAATAATCTAGACTCTGCGCATTGGCCATGACCACACAAAACAGCATGGCGGCAAGCATCCATTTTCTCATGGGGCAAAATTTTGAAGACGGAAATTAGGGGAAAACGACGAGGAATGATGGGATGATAGGATGAGTGGATGAGGGAATACTCAATGATTGAATGATAGGATGATTGAATGATAGAATATTGACGATTGACTATTGACTATTGTCTATTGGCTTTAGACTATCAGCCATTGGCCTAAGTGAAGTCTTTAGTCTTTGGTCTCTAGTCTTTAGCGTGCTTTGTCATGTCCTGCTATAGATCAACAGTTTTGTCTATTAGCTATGAAACATAACCCAACAGCCCTCTTTTCACTTTTTGCTTTTGAATTTTGAATTTACCCTATCAGCTATCAGCTATGAACCATCAACCCACTTTTGCCTTTTTGCTTTTGCCTTCTGACTTAACTATAGTATTCTGCTCTCAGCTCCTGCACACGCTTGTCTTCCATGTATTCATCGAATGTCATCAGGCGATCAATGATGCCTTTAGGTGTTAATTCAATGATGCGGGTAGCAACAGTTTGCATGAAAGTATGGTCATGAGAAGTCAGCAACACAATGCCGGGGAACATTTGACAACCTTCGTTGAATGCCTGGATACTTTCCAGATCCAAGTGGTTGGTTGGCTGATCGAGTACAATCAGGTTGGGGCTCTGCAGCATCATACGGCTGATCATACAACGTACTTTTTCACCACCGCTCAATACGTTTGTTTTCTTGCCGATATCATCACCACTAAACAACATCTTACCCAAGAATCCACGCAGGAAAGGTTCATCTGCATCTATTACATGCGATGGAACAAATTGACGCAGCCAATCCATCAGGCCTAATCCCTCTTTGAAGAACTCGCTGTTCTCTAAAGGCAGGTAAGCTTTGGTGATGGTAGTACCCCATTCGTATTTACCATTCTCAGCTGTGATATTACCATTGATGATTTCGAAGAACTGTGTTACTGCCAATGGATCTTTGCTGAGGAAAGCAATCTTCTCGCCCTTATTGATGCTGAAGCTTACTTTATCGAATAGCGGACGACCATCTACAGATTGTTTCAGATTCTCTACGTTCAGGATTTGGTTGCCCACATCACGCAATGGCTGGAAAATGATACCGGGATATTTTCTGTTAGAAGGCTCAATTTCTTCGATGGTCAGTTTCTCCAAAGCCTTTTTACGAGCGGTGGCCTGCTTACTCTTAGAAGCGTTGGCAGAGAAACGGGCGATGAAGTCCAACAAAGCCTGGCGCTTTTCTTCTACTTTCTTATTCTTATCGTTAATCTGGCGCGCCATCAACTGAGAGCTCTCATACCAGAATGTATAGTTACCGGTAAATACTTTAATCTTTTGACGATCCACATCCGCTACGTGGGTACAAACTGCATCTAAGAAGTGACGGTCGTGGCTCACCACCAAAACGATATTCTCATAATCAGCGAGGAAATTCTCCAACCAGCCGATGGTTTCAATATCCAAACCGTTGGTCGGTTCATCTAATAAAAGGATATCAGGATTACCGAACAATGCCTGCGCCAACAATACACGCACTTTCAGGTTAGAAGGAATGTCTTTCATCAAGCTCTGGTGAAACACTTCTTGCACACCCAGATCGCTCAATAAGCTGCCTGCATTGCTTTCTGCTTCATAGCCACCCATTTCGCCAAATTCACCTTCCAGTTCGCCGGCACGCATACCATCTTCTTCAGTAAAATCAGCTTTTGCGTAAATGGCTTCACGCTCATGCATCACATCCCACAAATGCTTGTGGCCCATCAATACCGTATTCAATACGGTGCATTCATCAAACTCGAATTGGTTCTGCTTCAGGAAGCTCATACGCTCGCCTTTACCAATTTCCACAGCACCTTTATTGGGTTCAATTTCTCCGCTTAGGATTTTCAGGAAGGTAGATTTACCTGCACCATTGGCACCAATGACACCATAACAATTGCCTTTGGTGAAATTGATATTGACTTCATCAAACAAGACACGCTTGCCATAAGCAAGGGTTACATTCTTTACACTGATCATACCGTAGCGGGATTTTGAATAGGGCCGCAAAGGTAAGGATTTGCAGCAGGTTTGTTATGTACAAGTGATTCAGGACGGCAAAATGGGCATTCCCCCTTTTCAGACCGGGAAAACTCCGGGGTAAAATACCGTTGTTTAACGGATTGGTCATTCCCCGCTGATTACCGAAATTGTGCACAACCAACACTAAAAGTATGCAAGAGCAAATGATTACTAACACCATTTCTGAGGAGCGCAAAGCTTATTTGCTAGAAACGAGTAAATGGGGAAAGTTTCTGGCCATCATCGGCTTTATTGGTGCCATTTTTATTATCGGCCTTGGCATCATCTTCCTGTTTGCCGCCGGAGCATTGGGCATGGACGATCTAAGCAGAATAGGCTTTCCTACATCCATCCTCAGTATTGTGTACATCCTTATCGGACTGGTCTATTTCTTTCCAGCCAAGTATTTGTATGATTTTTCCAATCAGATGCGCGCAGGACTTATCACCGGAGATGAAGACAAGATCACGACTGCTTTTGGCAAACTGAAATCCATGTTCAAATTTTTCGGCATCAGCACCATTGTTATTTTAGGCATCTACGCGCTGATTTTTATTATAGCTATCAGCGTTGCCTTGATAGGTGCCGGCAGTAAATTCTAACCAATTAAGCCGGACTTTCGTTCATCCAAAAACATATACCAAAAATGGCCTTTTGACGTTCTTACATCAGACCCAAAGAACCAACGAATGCCTAAAGCCCTGATTGCCTGCTTTGAGAACTGGGACACCCTCCAGGAAATTCCCTTTGTCGTTCACCGAGGCGGCTATACCGTAGATGTTTATTGCAGCAAACAATCTTGGCTGGTTGCAGGCAGTTATTACCATAAATGGATTGAAAGCAATAATGAGAATCGCCAGCATTATGTTTCCGAACTCATTCGGCTCAGCCATGACTATGATTGGGTAATACCCGGAGATGAAACTGTCTTGCTGATGCTGAACGCCGCTATTACAGATACGGCTGATTTTTTGCGTGTGATGCCCTTAGTGCAGCCCGGTAATCGTGAATTGATTGGTTCTAAATCTGGCCTATCAAATTTTTGTAAAAGCCACAACATCCCCTCACCCACTTATCATGTGTATGGAGAAACGCCCGATTGGGATAATGCCATTCGGAACATGCGTTTCCCGGTACTGATTAAGCCGGATGAAGGCTATGGCGGTGGAGGCATTATCAAGTGTGCAGATGCAAAAGCTGTTTTTGATGCACTAGATACCATAGAGCATAAGCATCATCTTGTTGTACAAGAATTTATCACCGGAAAAGATATTGGTATAGAGGCCTTCTTTAAGAACGGAGAACTGGTCGTGTACAATGCTGCTGATATTGTGCGCTATTTCGATACCAGTTTTAGTTTTACTACGGCACGTTATTGTTATAAGGATACCGCCATTGAAAACTTCATTCGAGATATCGGTCGAAAGATTGGCATTCATGGTTTTGCCAGCATTCAGTTGATACAAGACAATGCCACTAACGCTTTGTTGATGATTGAAGCTGATCTAAGACCTAATTTCTGGGTGCCTTATGGTCGCTTTGCAGATGCTGACTTTTCCGAAGCAATCAAGATATTTAGCGGTAGTAGAACAACACCCATGGACCTTACGCCGGGCAAGCGTGTGAAAGTAGCTTTGTTTTATAGAGACTTGATTCGTGCTTTCAATAAAAAGGACATCAAGACTTTTGCGAAATGGTTGTTTAACTACAAAGGTTTCTGGCGCTTTATTCCAACGTATGACAAGAAGCTATTCAAGCGACTCTTAAAAGAATTGTTTGTCAAAAAAGTGCTGAAGAGATTAGGCGCTTGATGATTGGATATTGTTTATTGACTATTGTTGATTGTTGATTGAGTTTTTGCTTTTCACCTACCTGCGCCAAGGCTTCGGTAGGCAAGCTTTTGAATTCGGTAGGCAAGCTTTTGAATTTCGACTTATCAACCCCATCCCGCTCTGGCCGTAGGCCCAACAGACAAATCTTCAAATTGTCCTGCTAGATATTTGTGGTATGCGGTGATAGCAATCATACCGGCATTATCGGTACAATACTCGAACGGCGGTATATAGGTTTTCCAACCATGCTTTTTTCCCGCTTCTTGCAATGCATTACGCAAACCACTATTGGCACTTACACCACCAGCCATACAGACTTGCGTAACGCCAGTTTGCACCACTGCTTTCTTCAGTTTTTTAATGAGTATGCGAATGATGGTTGACTGAATAGATGCACACAAATCGTTCAGGTTATTTTGTACAAAAGCAGGGTCCTTAGCCGTCTGTGCTTGTAGAAAATACAGCACGGATGTTTTTAATCCGCTGAAAGAAAAATTCAATTCAGGAATCTGCGGTTCAGCAAAGCGAAACGCTTCTGGATTACCAAGTTTTGCGTAGCGATCAATCAATGGACCACCAGGATAAGGCAGACCAAGCAATTTGGCGGATTTATCAAATGCCTCTCCTGCTGCATCATCGATGGTTTCACCAATCACTTCCATATCTAATGGTGAGCGTGCCAAGACAATCTGCGTATGTCCGCCACTAACCGTTAAGCATAAAAAAGGAAAACTGGGCGCAGGCTCTACCAACAAATTCGCCAACACATGTGCTTGCATGTGGTGTACGGCAATCAAAGGTCTGTCTAGCGACAATGCTAGCGACTTAGCAAATTGCGCACCCACCAACAAAGCCCCAATTAATCCAGGTGCTTGTGTGAAAGCAACAGCATCAATATCCTGCATAGCACAATCAGCTTTTGTTAAAGCTTGTTGCACAACGGGAACAATGTTCTGCAAGTGTGCTCTACTCGCCAGTTCAGGCACCACACCGCCATATTGCTCATGTACGGCTTGTGTAGCTACTGTATTGCTCAAGACCTTACCATCCACACAAATAGATGCAGAAGTCTCATCGCAAGAAGATTCAATAGCCAATATAGTAACCGCGCCTTTCGACATGGCGCAAAAGTAAGGCAAACAATCAGTGATGGTAAATCGGGGGTGAACATTACCTCTTCTTGGTTGGTGGAGACACCAACCTTTAAAAAAGAATGGTCGGCACAGGGCCGACCAACAATATTGAGAATAATGATCTTATTACTTCGTTCTAATGGCTACCACAGGATCCATCTTAGAAGCGATATTGGCTGGAATGATCCCAGATACCACACCTAAAATGATACAAATAGACAAAGCTAGCATGATGATATTGGGTGCAATGAAAATTGGGAAAGGTAATACAGCGCTCAGCCCCATCGCTAATACCCATACAAGGAATAAACCAACCAATCCACCTATCACACATAAGAAGGCACTTTCCAACAAGAACTCCGTTAAGATGGTTCTGCGCTTGGCACCAATAGCCTTCTTCAAACCAATCTGACTCGTACGTTCACGTACCGTTACAAACATGATATTCGCCACACCAAAAGCACCCACAATCAAACTCAAACCAGCTATCGCCCAACCACCAGCGTTCACCTGACCAAAGAATCCACTCACCTGCTCGCTGAAATCTGCTACATCATTACAAGCGAAATTGTCTTCATCCGTTGGGCTCAATCTTCTCACCTGACGCATCACACCTACCAGTTCATCAGCCAATGCTTTGGAGGAAACATTTTCTTTGCCCTGCACCATAATAAACGGACTGCTGCGCTTCGGATCATACACACTGGCAAAATACTTATAAGGCACAATCACACTCAAATCATAATCAAAACCACCTACAAGGCTTTGTCCTTGTTTTTTGATAACCCCAATCAACGTAATCTTTTTACCACCGGCATCTACCAATTTACCTACAGCTTTCTCCGGATTGCCAAACAAGTCCTCTGCATTTTTATACCCAATCACCCCTACAGGCACGCCACGTGTAAAATCAGATTCATTGAGGTAACGGCCATACGCAATATCGATGGTCTGTATTTTATTAAAGTCTTCCGTAATGCCGAAATAGTTCACCGAAGTGAGTTCATCGTCACCAAAAGAGAGGTTTACGTTATTACTCACAAAAAACGCCGTATTTGATGCCAATGCGCAGCGTTGTTTTACAAAACGCATTTCTTCATACTTAGGCTCTGGGCGCTTCACAAATTTCCACCAAGGGTAATCCGGGCCACCACCCGCATATTGCCATTTGTCTATATAAATGGTGTTACTACCCAAAGACTTGATATCTGTCTGCACTTTACGCTCCAAGCTATCGACCGTAGCCAACACCCCGATAATGCAGAAAATACCAATGGTGATACCAAACAGGGAGAGAAAAGTGCGCATTTTGTTCACGCGCAGTTCCTGCATGGCCATTTTAAAACTATTCCAGACAATGCTTAGCATCTTCATGATACCAAAAGTAAACAGAACCTGCCATGAGCAGCGCATATTTATGTAAACGGCTGCTAAACCTGTTCAATATGTGTGGCAGATTATCAATGGTGTTTTCAACAAGCTGAAAATTCCCGCATAAAAGGCAAACTAAATATCCAAACCATTGTATATAAACATTATCCGTGCCTAAAAAAGAATGACGCTTTCACGAATGGCATCGTTTCAGGGGCTATTTTTGCAGCGTTTATAAACTTCAATCTTGTCGTATGACCTGGAAGCAAATGTTTACGTCCTCCGTTGGTAAGAAATTAGT
>JACCDH010799944.1_pt1 | contig 34619 bp, 26 predicted proteins | sample 7442481 | NCBI WGS metagenome assembly JACCDH01 (sample SAMN15323433, study PRJNA562643) | freshwater metagenome | isolation source: river surface water | place: USA:Blue River Watershed | collected 2017-08-15
AACTTAATAAATAAAAATATAAAAACACCTAATAAGAGCCAGTTTTTAATCCAAAATAAAACAGATTCGGCTTCAAAATCCAATAGTTTACCCAACAACAACAACATTCCTGTTATAAAAAAATAACCAATAGCACGTTTAATTTTGTATGGAATTGGGTAAAATTTTTGTCCCCAGTAATAGGATATTACCACCATTAAAGCATAACACAACAATGTTGCCCAAGCACTTCCACGGTATCCAAAAAATGGAATTAAAGCAAGGTTTAAAATAATTGTAGCCACTGCACCGATGATAGAAATTATTGCACCATAGCCCGTTTTTTCGCTTAATTTATACCAAATGGATAAGTTGTAATAAACACCCAAACAAATATTTGCCAACAATAAAATTGGTACAATATCCAAACCTTCCCACAACTCTTTATTATTGATAAAATATTTAAGAATATCTAAATGTAAAATAACTGCTAAAAAAACAAAATTGAGCACAATTACAAAGTAATGCATTACTTTGGCGTATATAATTTTAGAATTGTTTTGCTTTTCCATGCTAAAGAAAAAAGGCTCTGCAGCATATCTAAAGGCCTGAATAAATAAGGTAATTATAATCGATAATTTATAATTAGCTCCATACACTCCCAAAAAACCCATAGTTTCTTTTAAAGTATATTTCCTAACTAATAAACGTTTTAGCAAAATACGATCTATGGTTTCATTTACAATACCTGCCAAACCAACAAACAATAAAGGCATAGTATAACGCAACATCTTTTGAAATAAAGACTTATTAAAATCAAATTTAAAATTATTACAATATGGAACTAACAAAATAAATTTAACTAAACTAGCAATTAAATTCGCAATAAAAACGTATCCTACACCAATATTTGGATTGTAAAACATATCAATAATCCAATTGGTATTCCCGTTATCAAAATTAATTTTACAATAAAATAAAAAGAAAACATTTAGGCCTATATTCACTAAAATATTAGCCATATTAATTAAAGCAAATTCTTTAGCTTTATTCAATAATCTTAACTGTGCTAATGGAATAGATGATATCGCATCCAAACCTACAATAAATGCAAACCAAACCACATATTCTGTATGTTCGGGGTACATCAACCAATCAGCTATGTTTTTTTGATAAAAAATACTTAATCCAATAAAAACCGCAGTAGTAAATGAAACGGATAATAAAGCTGTAGAAAAAACTGTAGTGGAATTATTTTCGGGTTTATTGGCAAATCTAAAAAATGTAGTTTCCATTCCGTAGGTTAATAAAACTACTAAAAAAGCTACATAAGCATACATTTCGGTAATTACTCCAAATTGTTCTTTCGAAAAAATGGCTTCATTAGTCCATAAAGGCGTAAGCAGGTAGTTTAAAAATCTACCTAAAATACTACTTAAACCATAAATTGCCGTTTGGGAGGCTAATTTTTTTAACGAACTACTCAAAATAAATGCTCTAAATTACAAGCTACAAAGGTAGAATAATATTTCTTTTATGAAATGATATTTTATAAACAGATTACACGCATGTAAATTTTATAAATACACATACTTTTACCATGTGTATCAATAAATTCTAATCGAACGAAGTACCTAAGGTTAATTAATTTTTATATGAAGCTTGTAGAGTATTTAAACACAAAATACTTAGCTTATAACGAAAAAGATTAAAATAAGCTTTTAATTCGTAAAACTCTTAAACCCTTTTTAATCTAAAATCGGTATTAACCATTGTAAATTTTAAAATTCGTTTAGCTCATTTTAAAATACAATTAGTATTACAAACCACCTATCCTTGCGGGCTTTACGTGATATTATTATACAAAAGTAAGCAGAGCTTGAAAGAGAGCTTTTTAGCTAAAAGATGAAATGATTAAAAATGTAAGATTCAAATACTTATCTCTACATTTTATCTAACAAATTTAAAATCAAATTTCTAGAAATTGGTTTTTGTAAAAAATGGAAAACATTAAACTTTGCACAATATTCTTTAACTTCATTTAAATCATCACTGCTCATCAAAATAATTTTTGTATTTAATGTTAAAGCAAACAATTCCTCAATCACTTGTAAACCATCCATTTCGGGCATTAATTTATCAACAAAAATAAAATCAGGCGATAAATTTTTCGCCATTTTTAGCCCTTCAAGCCCACTTTTACAATGCGCGATAACCTTGTAATTGGTTTGATTTAACAAGGCAGTAATAATCATACCATCAAATCCATCATCATCAATAATTAGTACTGTATTTTGCATGAATTTGAATTTAAAAAATGATTAATGTAAGTATTTTAACATATACACCTTAATAAATCATTTAGTTTCAATTGAAGTTATATTATTATCCAATTAATTTTTTAATTATATTTGAAGCATGCTTAAAAAGATAATTGCCTTAACTGTACTATTATTTATTATATCTTGTAACGATGTAATTCAGCCTATATTCAAGGAAAAATTGGTTTATGTAGTACCAGATTTATTTAAAGAATTTACCCCCCCATCAGATTCTATTGTTAGTAATCGCGATAAACAATGGATTACAAATAATTTTAATCAGTTTATTCGAGAAAGAAAATTTAATGGCTCCATTTTGATTGCCAAAAATGATGAGATTATATTTGATACATTAATTGGATTTACCGATTTTAAATCCAAAAAACAACTGGCAGATACCAATGCATTTCAATTAGCTAGTGTAAGTAAGCCAATAACTGCAACAGTAATTTTACAAATGGTTGCAGAGGGTAAAATTAATTTAGAGGATAAAATAACTACTTTTTTTCCATTTTTACCTAAACGACCGTACAAAGATATTTCTGTTAAAATGTTATTAAGTCATCAATCTGGACTAAGTCAATATTATTATTATTGTGATGCTTTAGTAAAAAATAAAAACAAATTTTTAACCCATGATCATGTTTTGGATTTAATCAAAAAACGTAACCCAGGCCATGATTTTAAACCCGGTTTAAGATTTAGTTATTGCAATACCAATTATATGTTTTTAGCAATGATTGCCGAAAAAGTAGATGGTTTACATTTTTCTAAAATTGTAGAAAACAGAATTATTAAACCTTCCAAAATGAACAATAGTTTTGTTTTAAATATCAACGAAAATACGCCTCCTAATTATATTGTAATGGGAAATGATGCATCCAATAGAAAAGTTGGCTTTGATTTTTTAGATGGTGTTGTAGGTGATAAAGGAATCTTTGCAAGTGCAAAAGATTTGTATTATTTTGATAGAAGTTTGTTCAATTGCAATTTAATTCCTGATTCTTTGTATCAAATTGCTACAGAACCACATACTAAAATCGACAAAAATAAATCTGCTTATGGTTTAGGTTGGCGTTTGCGATTTAATGAGGAATTAGGTAAAATTGTGTACCATACAGGTTGGTGGCATGGCAATCGTCATATTTATTTTAAAATCCCATCAAAGGATTATACCGTAATTATTTTAAGTAATTCCTTAAAAGGAAGTACATACAATTTAAACGAAATGCTCGAGATTTTTTATCACGTAAACTAATCCCAATTAATAATTAAAAAGAGCTTCGTTTTAATATGTTCCTGAAATTCAATCGATTATATTTGATAAATGAAAGATAATCAGTGCAATAATATATTAACTATTTAAAATCTTTGTCAATCTGAGTCATCTGTCGGAAACCAAAAAGTACTTTTAAGTGAACATTTTTTGTAACTAAGACTTCATTCTAAATTTAATAAACATATTACCTCAACTTTATATCCTTTGGCTGAAACCGCTAACACTTCGTACAATTCAAAAAACTAAAAAGGCTACCCAAAACGGATAGCCTTTTTAATTCTTAATAATTTTAAAAATTACTTTGCAGCAACTTCTTTGTTCATTACATTATTTTGCTTACGTATAGATTCTTTGTGAACAGATTGTAAAAACTCTTTTACAAATTCCTCGCCTAAGCCCATTGCTAAACCCAAAGAAATTCTTTTGTTAACAATTTCTTCCCATCTACCAACTTGTAAAATCGTAACACCATTATCTCTTTTGTAAGCACCAATTTGTTCGGCTAATTTCATACGAGTAGCTAAATGTTGGAATAACTCATCGTCAATTTTATCAATATCTTTACGTAAACTTTCTAATTTAGAACCAAATTCCACATTGTCTGAAGATGCGGTACGGAATTTTAAATTAGCTAAAATTTCTCCTAAAGCAGATGGGGTAACTTGTTGTGCAGCATCACTCCATGCAACAGATGGCGTAATATGAGATTCGATCATTAAACCACTCATATCTAAATCCAATGCTTTTTGAGAAATATAAGGAATTAAATCCCTGTTACCAGCAATATGCGATGGGTCACATACGATATCTAAATTAGGGTATTGTCTTTTTAATTCGATAGCCATATCCCACATTGGAATATTACGGAAAGGTGTTTTTTCGAATGTAGAAAAACCACGGTGAATAGCACCTAAACGAGTAATACCTGCTTGGTTAATTCGCTCTAAACCACCAATCCATAAAGATAAATCTGGATTAATTGGATTTTTAACTAAAACAGGAATATCCACTCCTTTTAAAGCATCAGCCACTTCCTGAACAGAAAATGGATTTACTGTTGTACGCGCACCTACCCATAAAATATCCACACCAGCTTTTAAACACTCCTCAACGTGTGCTCCTGTTGCAACCTCCGTTGCAATCATCATTCCTGTTTCTTTTTTTGCAGTATTTAACCACTGTAAACCAATAGGTCCTATTCCTTCAAATGCATTAGGGCGAGTTCTTGGTTTCCAAATACCTGCTCTTAATACATTTACTTTACCTAAAGCAGCAATTTCTTTCGCAGTATTTACTACTTGCTCTTCAGTTTCGGCGCTACATGGTCCACTAATAATCAAAGGCTTATCTAATCCTAAACCCCAATCTTTAATTTGTTTTACATTTAAACTCATTGTTTTATATTTAAAAAGTTAAAAAAAAACCCCGACAAATTGCCGAGGTATGATTTATTTTAGTGTAACACAAAACTATCAAACCCGACTAAGCCGAGAAGTAATAATAGTAATATGCGTTAAAAATTCTTTTCATAATGGTGCAAATATACTAGCTAAATTTAATTTGTGCAAATAAATTTATAATATTAATAATTTGATAACATTAGATAACATATTGTGCAGCTTAATATTTCCCATTAAGACGAACCTTTTTAGTTTATAATTAGTTTTTAATTACTTTAAATGTTGCGATTTTGTTATCATTCACAACTTGCACAAAATATAATCCTGCTTTTAATTCGTTACCAAAAACAGAATTCCCTTCATGATTAAAACTTTGTACTAACTGTCCGTTTACACCAAAAACACTTACTTGTGCTCTTCCGTTAAACTGCAATTGGAAATTAGCATTACTTGGATTAGGAAAAATTTGCACCTCCATACCATCTAAAATGTTTGCATTTGTAATTAAACACAAAGGATCGTTAGGGTTAACTGTAACCGCAACAGGAACTCTATCACAAGCTGTACCCGATGTTAATTTTAAATTTGCAAAATTTCCATAATTCGAAGCTGCTACATAAGCATCTCCATATGGAGCACTCCAATCCTGAAAACAATTTTTTACACTTGTTAAAACTCCTGGGATGCTAAAATCTTGTGCCGGCAAGGTGTTATCTACCCAAACATTTCCAGTAGTACCCACACAATTTAAATAATATGTTCCTGGTGCAACACTCCAATTTAAAGCAAACTCTTGTTTAGTACTTACATTATTAAACGTTTTGGTATGAATTACAGTTGTACCATTGCTACCCACTAAATTAATTTTTAAATTCCCTCCACCCGGATGAACTGTAACAGCATCCAAATTTATATCCGTTAAAACATCTAATTTAGTTCCGTAAACCTGAGCGTCGGCTTGCCAACCTCCACTAAAATCTGTTTTTAAAGTTGTATATTGTGTAGCTTGTGCACCTGTTCCGCCCATCCATAAAGTAGTTCCTTGTGTACCTACAGTTTGATAATCGTATTGATCACTCGTTGCTAAAACGGTACTACTTTGTTCTGTTGCATACCAATTTACAACTTCCGAAGCCTGAATATTTGCCACGCCATTGGCAGCACAAACCACTACATCGTCTGCATAGGGCGCACTAGAAGTAACTGAAGCCGAAGCCTGAACAGATGAACAACCTGTTGCAGAAACCGTTACTTCGTAAGTTCCTGCTCTTTTAACCAAATAACTTGTTCCTGATGCATTAGCAATCACATTTCCATCCTTTTTCCAAACAAAAGTTTTACCCGCAGCATCCATTTCGGTATCTAAGGTAACACTTACTGGTTTACACAATTCAAATGGCCCCTCTAAATCAATAGTACCTAAATTAGCAGTAACTTCTACTTGAGCCGATTGAAAACATCCGTTTTCGTGCACTTCTAATGTATAAATTCCTGCTTGTGTAGCATTGTAAGTAGTTTCGGTTGGACTTAAATTTACTAAAGTTGTATTTCCTCTTTTCCAAGTAAAAGTTCTTCCATTTGCCGTTGGTATATTTCCATTTAAAGTAACTTGAGTTAAACCACAAATACTTTGATTATTACCCAAATTTGGTTTTGGAGCCGAGCATTGATAAGGTAACATTGCATCCGCAATCACGGTTAATAAAGAATATTCATCCGTTCTATCGTATGTTACTTCCCAAATCATAATTCCACTTCCACCAGCATTCATTATATAATTTACTTTATCAATTAAAGTTTGTTTACCATTATAATAATATTCGCCAACGTTATTAGAATTAAAAGCAGCAGATGGATTTCCAGCACTTAAATCGCTATAAGCATGTGAGTAAATTGCTGCTCCTCGATTAGATTGATGACGAGCATAAAAAGGTACACCTAATACAATTTTTTCGATCGGACAACCTTTAGCAACCCAATCCACCACATTATTTACAGCATCTGCATAAGAGGAATGATTTGGATCGTTCCCACTTATTCCGTAACCAATATCATACGACATTAAATTTAAATGATCAATATACTGAAAAGCATCTGGCGAGCAATAATCCGTATGATACACCCCTTGCGCCCCAACACTTGGTGTTTCACCACCCACAGCTATAGCAATTTCCCATTCATTTCGTTTACCTCTTGATACAAACTCGTCGTGTACTGCCTTTAAAATATTTACATGTGCTGTTCTGGCAGATGGTGATGTTGGAAATTCCCAATCCAAATCAAATCCAACAATACCATGTGTTTGCATAATATCTGCAATTTCTTTTGCAAAATTTTGTCGTGCTGTAACATTATTCCCAATGGTTTCAAAAATTGAGGAATACGTTGCACCTCCTGACGAAAAATGCATTTTAACACTATTATTATTACAATAAGTTTTAAAATTAGTAAAATGACTTAACGATGTTGGATCTGGTAAATTACCGGATGCATCAGGCTGAATAAAACCATAAATACAATCTGTCATTTCACTCCAGTTTAAGTTTGCCATTCGGGAAGCAGTTTGACTTAAACTTGCATCTAAATAACCCACCACAATTTGCGAAAAAGCACTGTTTATGCTAATGCAAAATACTAAAAAAAAGCTCCATTGCGCTTTAAAATTTCTCATAAGTAAAAGTTTAAGTTGAGTAATAATTTTAATATCTACCTTAAAGTTTTTTAAATTAAAAAAGCTAAAGATAAACATTACAACGCGTTTAATCCATTAGGGTTGTGACTTTGTTGAAAAAAATGATTATTTTTCGAGAAATTAAATCCGCTTAGCTAACAAAAAAATCATACTCACGTAAGGTAAAAGTAATCAAATCAAAAACATGGAAACCATTTTTTTAACCGAATGCCCTAGAGATGCTATTCAAGGAATTTCTACTTTTATTCCAACTATCCAAAAAGTACAATTTGTAAAAACACTATGTAAAGTTGGTTTTGATGTATTAGATATGGGGAGTTTTGTTTCGCCCAAAGCTGTTCCTCAATTGCAAGATACTCATGAAGTATTACAAATGTTAAATATTGCTGATAAAAACAATACCCAATTTTTATGTATTGTAGCCAACACTAAAGGAACTGAAATGGCAGCGCAAGAGGACTTAGTGGATATTATTGGCTTTCCATTTTCGATATCCGAAGAATTTCAATTGCGAAACACCAACTCCACAAGAGAAAAATCTTTGGAAACTATAAAAGAAATATTGCAAATTACACAACACAAAAAAGTAAGAATATATTTATCCATGGCTTTTGGTAATCCTTATGGTGAAGAATGGAGTATTGAAATTTTGTTGAATTGGGCAAAAAAAATAGTGGATTTAGGCGTTCAAGAACTGGCATTAAGCGATACCATTGGCAATGCAAGCGAGGAAAATATCAAACAAATTTTTAGCTTATTTACAACACATTTCCCTAACATTACCGTAAGCGCACATTTTCATAGTAATCCCGAAACTGCGCACATTAAAATCAAGGCTGCAAATCAAGCAGGCTGCAAACATTTTGATGTGGCGATCAACGGCAAAGGAGGCTGTCCGTTTGCAAAAGACGAATTAGTAGGAAATATCTCTACTCAACAATTTTTACATCAAATCCCTTCCTCAAAAATAAATGAAGAAGCAATAACTGAAGCAATAGCTATGGCTAATAACATTTATAACAATTATCTTTAGAATTAAGCCTTGTTTACAAAAATTTTACACTTAAAAGTGCTTTTTTGTCTCCCACTGATTAGAAAGATACTTCCTGTGCGCGCGCTAGCGCATGTGGTTAAAAAAATTACATGGTGGTTGTCAATACTCAAATCTCACGCAGAGTGCGCAAAAGATTCGCAGAGATTCGCAAAGAATTCAAAAGGGCATGCACATAGGCATTGCCCCTACAAACCCTTCTTTCTGCGTTCTCATTCTCAATTCTGATTTTCTGCCCTCCGTGGTTAAAACTCATCATTCTCCGTTCTCATTCTCAAAACTATTTTTCTTGCTCCACAGCCCAAACGGCATCTAAATATATCATAGAATCCAAAGGAATATTGTTAAGCAAAGCTTTTTCCTCAATAACTTTCATCCATTTTTTATCGGATTTGATATAATCTATAGTATTTTGCAATTTAATTTTTTTGGCTTGTATTTTTGCAAACTCTTTCATTTCGTTTACATGCATTTTTTGAACATCTGTTCCTGATTGTACTACATATAAAGTATCAACACCTAAGTTTTTACCATTTAACCAAAAATTCCTAGATTCTTCATTTAACTCATTCCAAAACTTACTGTATTCCCCCGGACAAGTGGCTGTGTACCCATTTACCGTTTTTAAGCCATACTTTTGAGCCGTTAACATCGCATCTATTTGATAAGCAATAGCATTATCTATTTTTTCAATCGGTTCATAAGAAACTAAATTACCTTTTGGAATAGATGCAAAAGAGTTTTCGATTAACCTAGTTCTTTCTTTTGCTTCCTCCACAGATGTTTTATAGGATTTTGCTCCATCAAAATAATTATCAAAAAATATCAAAATAGAAAAGATAGCAACAATTAAAACACTTTTTTGAGGGAATTTTTGCAATAATTTATGGAGAACAAAAGCTACTGCAAAAGCAAAAAATAACAACTCGATATTAATGATACGAGTTAAGGATCGCATGGAACTAAATCCAGGAATGTAATACAAAGAAATATACAACGATAAATTATCTAACCTAAAAAATAACACAAAAGTTAGTATTCCTGCAAAAAAGAATAGATAATACAAACTGTAAGTATTTAACTGTAATTTATGTGCTAAAAAATGTTTTAAAAACCAAAAACTTACTATTACAAAACAAAGTGTTGCACAAGCTCCTGTAAAAATTTGATGGTCCCAAAAGGCAACATAATTATTACCTACCGAACTTAAAAAGTCCCAAAAAATGGATCCGCCCTGACTGTATAAATAAGATTTTAAAGTAGGTACAGAGTGTAAAATTTGGTTGTAATGCTCCAAATTAGGAGAGATTTTTCGAGCTGTGTAAGGTAACAATAAAGGCAATAAAATTAATAAACTTACTCCTACAGAAGTCACCATCAAAGCTATCCATCGTATATTTAAAACATTAAATTGTTTATTTAGTATTTTTTGTACAATAATCAATATCAAAAATATACCTAATGGAACGGCTAACATAAATCCTAAATAAATACCACAATAAATTTGGTAAACCATCAACAATAAGGTAAACAAAAAATATTTAGGATGTAAATTATCGCTAAATTTTACTGCCAATAAAAAGGTTAAAGGAATGGCAAATCTTGTAAAAGTTTGTGCATGGGTTAATTGAGACTGTAATGACAATGAAAAGGCAAAAATAAAAGCCCCAATAATAGCTGGCCAATAATTTTTAAACACCAACTGTAAAAAATAATACGCACACAAGTAGTTCAAGGAAGATATGGCAATGTACCACATTTGATAGGATAAAAATGTATCCATTCCTAAAATCCTAAAAAAGGAATACATTGGAGCCGAGCCTAATAAATTATCCGAATAGCTTATCATACTTTTTTCGGGATACATAAAAGGAGCATCCCAAAACGAATCTATTTTACCCGTAAAAAATTGATAGGCGTGCTCTAAAAAGTATAAATTTAATCTCCCATCACCCAAATCCCCAGGAAAATATTTAAAATTTAAACCAATTACCTCAAAAGTAAAAAAATACAATCCAATTGCTAAACCCCACAATAGGAAAATATTTTTTGTATTTAACTTAAATAAAGGCAACTTTTTTTTACTATTTAACTCCATTAGAATATTATACAAAAATTTGAAAAGCTAAAATTATACATAATTCGTTAATTAGTATTGATTTTCCATGTTCTAATCTCACGCAAAGTTCGCAAAGATTTCCAAAGGGCAAATACATAGGCATTACCTACACAAACCTATCATTCTATTTTTACCACAAAGTACACCAAGTTTTTCACAAAGTCCACCAAGTGTTACACTCTGTTTCCTTTGTGAAACCTCTGTGCCCTCCGTGGTTAAACTAGGCCGTAAACCGTGTGAAGCTTTAGCTTTCTGTGTGCGCAACAGCGCCTGTGGTTAAAAAATTCACATAGTGGTTGTCAATACTCAAATATCACGCAAAGTCCGCAAAGAATCGCAAAGGTTTCAAAAGGGCAAATACATAGGTATTGCCCCTACAATCCTATCATTCTGTTTTTTACCACAAAGTACACAAAGTTTTTCACAAAGTCCACCAAGTGTTACAAAATGCAGTTAACCCCTTCATTCTCCGTTCTCATTCTCCTTTCTGGTTTTGCGACCTCTGCTTGAAAACCCTAAAGTACCAAATAACAATATACTAAAAATAATTATTTGCAAACAATGGAATAACCCTAGAGCTTATTTGTTTACTTAAGTTTTGGTAAGCAATATTTTTAGCCAAAGCAGCAGTGGATTGGGTTCCTTTAATATTGTGTATAGCCTCGGTATATAACACTTTACCATCCGTAGCATTTGTAAAAGTCACAATGGCTTTTAACTCCACTAATATACCTAAACCTGTTTCGCTTTTGCGTGCCTCTTCTTCCTCAATTTCCACCACCATTTGTATATGCGCTAGTTTATTATTAGGATTAACCTCTAATTTATTTTGAATCAAAGCTGCTTTTACATCACTATATAGCAAAGCCGGTAATTTGCTATAATTTACCACAAAAACTTTAGGTAATTGCACATTTAAAGGCAGCAACAACTCGTTAACTGCCAGGTTTTTAAGCAATTCACGTACAATACGATTTCGCGAAGTTTGTTCGATAATTTGTAAGGTAGCCAAAGTAAATCTCAAAGTTTGATTTGGTACCTCACTTTTTATTTTTTGTATATCCCAAAAAACATTTCCTTGTGCATTACTATTTATCGTATTCACTTGTCGGAATTGCGAACGATACTCTAAAATTACGGGATAATTGGCTATTTTTTGAGAGGTAACTTGTAAAGCCACTCCAAAACTTTGAGGTGAAATAGCCTGACCTAGAATTAAATCGGATCCAACAGAAACATTTGAAATTTGAATAGCTTGATGTAATTGTTGTATTTTACGTGTAATTAAAAAAGGTAAAATCTCATTTTTACCATTGTATGGTGCTGTAATATTTTTATCCAAGTAGTTCAACAAAGCTTCCATAGCTTTAGTATAATTAATCACCGCTAAACGATAATCTAACTCCAATATATTTTTATCCCCTTCTGCAATAAAATTTAAACAATTATCCGTAGCCTCTCGCAACAATCTATCTTGTAAATCCTGATAAGTTTGTTTAGATAAACGGTAATATACATAATAATGTGTAGCATCTTCATAATCTTCCACCATTTGATAACCCTCCAAATACTTATCAGAGTTTAATTGAATCAATTGTTTGTATTCTTGTTCAAAGCCCGAATTGGTTTCAATAGTTTGTAAAATCGATTCGCTAGAAACTTGCACAGAAATCTCATTGGAAAGATTCTCGATAGCCGATTTTCGGGCAGCCTCTCTATAATTAGCAACATTTTTATTAACCACACCAATACCAATATAATACATTGAGTTAACAGGTGTGTTGGCTACCCAAGAAGGAGGGGTTTTAGATACCGTATTTTTAGTAGAGGAACATTGGAAAAAAAACACTATTACCAATGCTATTAAAAAACCTTTTAGAATATAATATTTTTTATCTAACATTTTCTGGATTAAAATTTAAAATATCTTTTAGCATATCTGCCACAATTAAATCGTAATTGCGTTCCATTAATTGGTTTACCGATAAAGGTTGTTGGTTCGCGCTAAACTCGGCTCTAAAAGCCTGTATAGCATTTCTGTTGGTATTCACAAAATCATTTTTGCTGTTAAACAATTTATTTTCCCAATGTCCGGGTATTACACGGCTAACATCTCCGGGATAAGTTGAATACGCAACATTACTTTCTTCATTTTGGGTAATGGTTTTACTCATTAAAATCTGTCCGGTTTCTAACGAAATTAATTGAAACTGAAAAATAATTTCAGTAGTATTTCTTCTAGTATTGTGTGTGTAGTAAATTTTTTCATAAACCGTTTCAAAATACTCTCTTTTTTCTTGCGCATTGTATTTTTTAACAGCAGATTGTATATATGCTTTTTTTCGTTCACTTACCAATTCACCTTGGTAACTGGTTACTTTAATTACCTTACCATCTAAAATAGCTTTTGCGCCTAAAATCTCCCCTACTCGAATAGCAGAGTTAGCATCAATAGACCCATTTAAAGCCAATTTTTGTTCTTGCATAATCGTTTGCATATTGGCTCTATCAATAAATCTAACAAAAGGATTACCACTTCTCAACACCTCATCAATCAATCTACTTTTTAGTACATCACCAGATTTATCATTTGTATTTCCATTGTTAAAGTCATATATTGCAATGTTAAACAATGCTTGTTCCAATGCTTGTTCCCTTAAAAATTTTGTATCTTTATAATCATCGTCTCTCTCCATAATTTTAGTAAAATCATAATACGACGCTCGGAATTTACCATTTAGTAAATGCGATTTCCCTAAACGATAATAGGGTTCCAATACCGCAACATTTTTTAAATCGTTAATTTCCCCTTGTTTATAATTAGGATCCACGGCTTGTATTTTTTTAATTTGCGCTTCTGCTTCTGCAAATTTTTCCTCCATCATCAAATTATTTACCACCAAATATTGTTGCTCTAAAAAAGTAGCTTTGGCCTCTAAATAATCTTCTTCGTATTGTACAGGTATATTTAAAGCAACATTGTACGGATTAACTTTTTGCATAAAATTTTGCATTTTTTGGTAATCCGCAATTGCTTTTTCGTAATTGGCAGTATTAAAACTATTAAAAAAATCCGAGCTTAAATTGTTAAAAATGGTTCTACTCACCAATCTTAATTGTTCATTCGCCTCAGGATAGGTTTTGTTTTTTTGCAAAGCACGAATATAAAAATTAACGGCATCTTCGTAATAACCGGTACGTTCGTGCTCCATACCTTTTTTGGTAAGTTTTTTAGGCGAATTACAAGCCGCAATAAAAAGTAAAAGTCCAAAAATTAAAACGTATCGTATCTGCATAACTATAAAATAAAATAACTCTCAACCAATTAGTGTACCAAAGCTTACTAAAATTGAGATACAAAAGTTGCAAAAGCGCTAGCATTTTTATCTTTTTCGGATAAAATCGGGTTTTCCACACCCCAATCTATTCCTAAATTGCTATCGTTAAAAGCAATACAACCCTCCGATTCTTTGTTATAATAATTGGTAACCTTGTAAAAAAACACGGTATGGTCTTCTAAAGTTAAAAAACCATGAGCAAAACCTGGTGGCACCCACAAAGCATGTTTTTTGGTAGCACACAATACATAACTAAAATGTTTACCATAAGTAGGCGAATTTTTACGAATATCCACAATCACATCCAATACACTTCCTGCTAAAACACGTACCAATTTTCCTTGTTCATAAGGAGGATTTTGAAAATGCAAACCTCTTAATACGCCTTTTTGGGATAAAGATTGATTATCTTGCACAAAATCATACTTACCTAAATGATCTTTAAAATTTTGTGCATTAAAACTCTCGTAAAAATAGCCTCTTTCATCCTCAAATATTTTAGGGATAATCACTTTAGCATCCAACAAAGGGGTATCTATCAACTGCATTATTTTTTCTTAAACAATTTTTTAAATAAAGATTTTTTTTCACCAGGGTCGCTATCTTCATAATACCCAGAGGTATACCCAGAAGTATACCCATAACCGTAGCCATAGCCGTAGCCGTAACCATAGCCATAACCGTAGCCATAACCATATTTACCATATCCTTTAGCACCTTTTCCAAAACCATTTAAAACAACAGAAAGTCTTTCTACACCTTTTTGTTCTTTTAACATCCCAATATTGGCTAAAAACATTTTTTTAGAGTAATCTGCACGCACAACATAAATCGGATAATCTACTCTTTTTAAAATCGGTAAGGCATCGGTAACAATCCCTACCGGCGGGGTATCAATAATTACCACATCGTACATTTTTTTTAGGGTTTCCACCAATTCTTCTAATTTCGGACTAATAATCAATTCCGAGGGATTTGGAGGAATGGGACCTGCGGTGATAAAATGTAAATTATCCAAGGAACTTTTTTGGATACTTTCCTCCAAAGTACTTTCACCAATTAACAAAGTACTCATACCAATGGTATTTTGTACATTAAAACCAATATGCGTTTTAGGTTTACGCATATCCAAATCCAATAAAATTACTTTTTTAGATGAAAATGCTAAAATACCCGCTAAATTTATCGCAATAAAAGTTTTTCCTTCCCCAGATATGGTAGAGGTTACCGCCATTACCTTTGCCCCTTCGGCATTGGAAATAAATTGTAAATTGGAACGAATAGATCGAAAGGCTTCGGTCATCATCGATTTCGGATTTTTATCCACAATTAACTGCGATACTGGGATATCCGAATCATAGGAAGGAATCATACCCAAAATAGGTGTAGAAGTATGTTTTACAATATCTTTTACACTGGTTACCGTATTGTGTAGTAAATATTGTGCTAAAATAATTAACAAACCTATAAACAAAGCACCACCCCCTAAATACACATAAATCAATTTAACATTAGGAGAAATCGGCTCATCAGTAGGAACCGCCTGTTCCATAATTTCATTATCCGATACAAATCCTGCACGAACCATTTCATACTCTGCTTTTTTGGAAAGTAATTTAGAATAATATTCGTTGTTGATATCATACATCCTTGTTAAATACAAATAATCATTGTCTCTATCAAAAGATACATCCGTTAAATCATTCTTTTTATTCACATACATAGCCAAACGTTCCTCAATTTGCGCCTGATGTTTTTTTAACTCTTTTATGATAATACCAGTAATTTCAAACAAATCCCTTCTTTCTAAATCTATTATATGTTGTAATTCTTTGTATAAAAAATTATCCCCTTCTAACTGAAATTTAGAATATCGAATTTCATTCAATTTCTTTTTTAAATTATCGCCATAATTGCTAAATCTGTTTTTGGTAGATAAAACTACCAAAATATTGTAGAGCTCATCATAGGCTTTATCCTTTTTTAGCACATCTAACAAAACTTGTAAATCAGTTATATGTTGCTGTACATCTTTTAACTCATCCTTATCACTTTTTACCAACTCCACCTTTAAATCCTTAACATCAAAACCTTTATCCTCCAATTCTAGTTTTTTATAGGGACGCAACAAGCGTTCAAAATAATTTAAATTACGATTAATTTTTTCAATTTGGTCCTCTGTAAAGGAAATCATTTTATTTGCGCCTTCCTTCTTTTTTTCAACGTTCGAGCTTAAAAACTCTTCTGCCATGGCAGATGCCAAATCCGCACATTTTCTTCCCGAATTTCCTGTAAATTGTATCCCCAAAGTTTTAGCAGATGCATCCACTATACTTACTTCCATATTGGCAAATAAAGTATTCACCATGTTTTCCTTAGAGTGTATTACAAAAAAGTGTTTATTTTCGGAAATTTTTAATTGATCTAATTGATAAGGATTAATTTGTATTTTAATTTCTAATCCATTAAAGCTAAACCACTTATTTACGGGTATCAATTGGTATTGAAATTCATCATTTTTTTCGTAAGATAATACTGCAGTATATTGGTTCATAAACGCTAACCATAAGTTTTTGTCCAATAATTCACTGTTATTCACTTGGAAATCTACGGTATAAGAGGAAGTTTTATAATTTTCGGTATTTAAAAACTTACCTTTTGTAAAATAACTCACCCCTAAAGGTAATTTTTGTATGGCTTTTTCAAATAAACTTTTGGAATTTAAACGAGTTAATTCTGTATTAATATTAGTTTCATAAATATTTTCTAGTTGCATTAATTGATTTACCTCATTTTTTTCACCAATTTTAACTACGGATTTCGCTTGGAACAAAGGTTGAGTATAACGCACTTTTAAAAAAGCTAAACTTACACCCAATATTATCAATACAATTACCCAAATAATATTTTTTCGTATTATTTTAAATAAAATACCCAAATCCAATTCATCGTTAATTACCGATGGTTTTTTTGCTTCCATTAATACAATTTATAAACGTGTGTTTCTTCCTAAAAACAAGGAATATACAATAATCACAGAGGACAATAAGCCCATTACTCCACCAATATCTGTAACAATAAAATTAGCATAATTGATAAAAGGATCTATATATACAATATCTCCAGCTTGCATAATCATATTCGCATCACTTATCCCATTAATGGTGGATAAATCTATCAAATAAATTTCTGGATTTTTTGCATTTCCTCTAATCACTTTGATGCGTGAAGCATTAGAATTTATAGGTACCCCTCCTGTACCTGCCAAAACCTCAAACAAAGTAGTATTTTGGTTTTGTAATTGATATATACTGGCCGCATTTCCACTATTAAATACAAATATTCTTTTATTATCAATTTTTGCTATTACAAATGGGTCTTTATAATGATGTGATAATTTTTCTTCAATAATATTTTCCAATTCATTCATCGTTAAGCCACCAACTTTAACATAACCAATCAAAGGAATTTTTACTGTACTATCTGGGCGAACTTTATACACCAATCCTGTTCCACCCATACCGCCTACGCTATTCATGTTTCCCCTTGCAGTACCCTCTGCGCTAGATAATGCTACTCCAGCTCCACCTATTCCTAAACTAATAAAACTATATCCATTATTATTGTACATAGTTAATCTTATCTCATCGTCAATAGTTACTCTATATTCCTCGTATCTCAAGGAATCCACCACCTTATCAAACTCATAATTTAAAGGTGTTTTTAACATTCTACTTTTATTTAAAGTAGCACAGGAATTTACTAATAAAATTAGTACAATCCATCCCAAAAAATGATATAATCTATTTTTTCGCATCCTATTTTACTTTTGCCAATAAATCGGTGTACAAGGCATCCATATCTTTTACCAAACGTTGGTAGCTAAATTGGTCTTTTACGTGTTTCCAACCATATTTTTGCATTTCCAAACGCATATTTTCATTTTCCACCAAAGTTAATAAATTCTCGGCGTATTGTTCCACATCTTCCAACTCACTTAACAAACCAGTGAGTTTATCCAAAACAATATTCTCAATACCGCCCACGTTGGTACTTACAATGGGTGTACCAGATGCCTGTGCCTCTATTAAACTTACCGGAGTCCCTTCATTTAAGGAACATAAAGCTACAATATCCATCCCAGCATTCACATGGTCTATTTCCTTAATCCACGAAGTAAAACACAAAGGAGCTGTTTGTGTATCAAAATTATCCTCTATGTAAGGTATACCTAATTCCTGCGCATGCAATCTAATTTTCTCTCTATCTTCCCCATCTCCCACAATAAAAGCGCGTACTTTTTGGGTGGTTTTTTGTAAAACTACTTGTAACGCTTGTAAAAACAAAGCATGATTTTTTACTGGAACCAATCTGCCAATAATACCAATGGCTACCTCATCCTCTTGTATGTTATATGCCTTTCTAAAACTAGTTCTTTTAATTAAATAATCCTCCTGAAAACGTGTTAAATCAAAACCTAAAGGTATCACTGCAAATTTTTCAAAAGGAGCTATTTTATGTACCAAAGCCAATTCCTCTCGTTGTTTTTCGGATATAGCCACAATACATGAACTTCTTTTAGCTAAATTTTGTTCTATTTTTTTAAAAACAGCAGTTTTAGTTTTATTAAAATAAGAGTGGAAAACATGACCATGAAAAGTGTGAACAATTACAGGGACTTTAGACGAAAAAGCGGCTAATCTTCCTAAAGTACCTGCCTTCGAAGCATGTGTATGTACAATATCCGGTTTAAACTCGTCGATGATTTTTTTAATTTTTTTGTATGCGATATAATCATTAGCAGGATGTATCGATCTTTGCATCTCTTGCACAATAATAGGCTCTATACCTAGCTGATCTAAAATATGTTGCGAACTATCTTCCGTTTCATCTTTTTCGCCCCCAACCAGTAAAGTTTCATAGGTATCAGGCAAATATTTAGTTAAGTAAGCCGCATTGTAAGTAGGCCCACCCAAGTTAAATCTATTGATGATACGTAAAATCTTTGGCATAAAATAACGCTAATTTATCAAAAATTATGGTTTTAAAACCAATTTTATAAAAAAACTTCGATTTTAAGTGGTAAAAACCTCATTCTCCAAACTGTTCTTACCACAAAGCAACACAAAGTTTTTCACAAAGTACACCAAGTATTACACTCTGTTTCCTTTGTGAAACCACAGTGTCCTCCGTGGTTAAACCCACTCATTCTCAAAACTGATTTTACCACAAAGCAACACCAAGTTTTTCACAAAGTACACAATATATTACACTCTGTTTCCTTTGTGAAACCATAGTGTCCTCCGAGGTTAAACTAGGACGTAAACTGTGAGAAGTGAAACTTCCTGAGCGCGCAACAGCGCCTGTGGTTAAAAAATTTACATCGTGGTTGTCATTACTCAAATCTCACGCTCCAAACTGGTTTTTACCACAAAGCAACACCAAGTTTTTCACAAAGTACACAATATATTACACTCTGTTTCCTTTGTGAAACCATAGTGTCCTCCGTGGTTAAACCCACTCATTCTCAAAACTGATTTTACCACAAAGCAACACCAAGTTTTTCACAAAGTACTCCAAGTATTATACTCTGTTTCCTTTGTGAAACCACAGTGTCCTTCGTGGTTAAAACTCATCATTCTCAATTCTGATTTGTGGTTAAACCCTCATTCTCTAAACTGTTTTATCGTGTGAAAAAATAATATAAACCTTTAAGTGAAAAATAATTTATCAAAAAATTGTTTCCCAATAGGGAAATTTATATCTTTATTAAAAATTGTGGATGAAACCAAATTTTGATATAGAATTATTACCCGAAGCAATTGAATTTTTAGAAAATCTAGAGAAAAAATTTATTACAATATTAAAAAAGACACAGAAAACACCCATAAAAGAAATTAATAAAGCAGAAGAAATAAGAAAAGAATACTTAGATTATCAATTAAAAAATAAAAACAATGGAAAATAATAAATTTAAAACTGTATCCATCGATACCATGATTGATAAACATATTGGGAAACAAGGTACAGAAAAACGAGATTCTTTTGAAAACGAATTGAGAATAGATTTGTTAGGTCAAGCTATAAAACAAGCTCGAAAAGAAAGAAATATGACACAAAAAGAATTAGGTGAACTTGTTGGTGTTCAAAAAGCACAAATTTCTAAAATTGAAAACAGTGTTAAAAATGCTAGATTTGAAACTATCATAAAAGTTTTTGAAGCATTAGGCGCTAAAGTTAATTTTAATATCGAATTAAACCTAACCAAAAGTGTAACCACATAGGCAGCCTATTCAAAAACCCCATCATTCTACGATCTCATTCTTTAAACTGTTTTTTACCACAAAGAAACACAAAGTTTTTCACAAAGTACACCATGTATTACACACTGTGTCCTTTGTGAAACCACAGTGTACTCCGTGGTTAAAACTTCATTCTCTGTTTTCATTCTCAATTCTGATTACTCACACTCCAAACTGTTTTACCACAGGAACTGCGTTCAAAAGGAGCTTGCAGCTCAGGGGTGGAAGTACTATGTGAAGAAAAGCAATACATAAACTAAGTTCGTCCACCCTTGAACCGATAGGTTCCCCCTGAACGCCAGTTCCTGTGGTTAAAAAAACTTACACAGTGGTTATCAATACTCTAATCTCACGCAGAGTGCGCAAAGGTTTCGCAGAGGTTTGTAAAGATTTCAAGGGAAAGCACAAAGGCATTGCCCCTACAAACTTCTCATTCTCAATTCTGATTCCCCGCCCCTACAAAAAAACCTCATTCTCCGTTCTCATTCTCAACTCTAATTTCCTGTCCTTTCCTTTAAAACCCAATCAGTTTTAAAAATATGTTCTAACTGCAAATTTAACCTGGTCAATAAAAATATTTTTCATTGGCACAATAGAATTTTGTTCGTAAAAAACAAGCATAGCTTTTTTGTAAAAAAGAGGATCAACCGTTCGGTAGGATAACGGACAATGGAAATTTGCTATTAAAATAGCATTAGCAATAATTCTAGAAGTACGTTTATTACCATCCGTAAAAGGCTGAATATAAGCAATCAGCAATAAAGCTAAAAAAGCTTTTTCGTATGGATTTGTTTTTTTATTAATTATAGCACAAGTATTTTCCAAAGCCTCTAGGATAACAAATTGATTATCAGAAGGCGTAAAATTAGTTCCCGTAATACCAACACCTCTTTTTCTAATACCCATCGGAATCCCTAAATCCGTCATTAAAATCCGATGAATATCTGTTATTTTAGCAACATTCAGTATCTCCAAATAATCAGGATGTAGCAATAAAAAATCAATAGCCTCTTTGTGATTTAACAACATTATAGCATCCAATTTACTTTTGCCAGTAGCCTCAATTTTATCCTTTAATAAAAACTCCGTTTCCAATAAAGAGTATGTATTTCCCTCAATTTGAGAAGATTTCCAACTTAAATCAATTGCCAATCGTTCAAATTCTATATTTTTTTCAGCCTTACTTAAACCAGCCAATTTTTCACTAAAAAAATTTTGTTGTTCATCCAATTCAATTGATTCTTTAGGAGTAAAAATCTGATTACAACTATCGATAACACCCAATAAATCATTAATAAACCAATAATTCAATTTTCTATCATCCACATCTTTAGTAAAATATTCATCCAAAGTAATGTTATTAAACAAAAAATAAGTTTTAGATAAAAAATAAGAAGTAGATTTTCCGCTCCCTTGTTTTTCAACAATTTTATTTTCTACCAGCTTAGTTAAATACCTTTTAATACTAGAAATACTCACCTCGTTTAATGCAAAATGAATTTGTGAAACAGAGGAATTAGGATAATTTATCAAAAACTGGATAATCAAATCGTTTAAGTTCATAGTACATTTATATAAATACAGCTCACGAATATACAAAATACAGCTCACAACAACCTTGTTTTGAACCATATTTTAAACCACATTGAACCGTAAAGAAAATTATTCTCCGTTCTCATTCAAATATCACGCAGTGTGCGCAAAGGTTTCGCAGAGATTCGCAAAGAATTCAAAAGGGCAAGCACATAGGCATTGCCCCTAGAAAAAAACCTCATTCTCTGTTCTCATTCTCTAAATTGGTACCCCACTCTCTAAACTCACACTCCAAACTGTTTTTACCACTTTTGCTTTGTTCAAAGTTAATATAACATCCAATACCTAAAATAGATCTCAACGCCAAAGTAAAAGATTTTTATCTATTTCAATAAAAAAATATTTAATTTTAATTTAAGTATATTTTTAAATTTTGTAATTTTTATATTTAATATATTAATACATGTTTAAAAAAAGTAAAATACAAGTATAAGGTAAAGAAATAACAATCATTGTGGATAGTAATCAAGAATATATTTCCATAACAGATATGCTAAAGGCTAAAGATGGTGACTTCTTTATTTCAGATTGGCTTAGAAATAAAAACACTGTAGAATATCTTGGAATTTGGGGAAATGGTTTATAATCCACATTTTAATTATGGCGAATTCGCCATAATTAAAAGTCAGGCTGGGTTAAATAACTATAAATTAAGTGTAAAAGATTGGGTAGAAAAAACAAATGCCATTAGATTAAAGGCAACAGCAGGACGATATGGAGGCACTTATGCACATCCAGATATCGCTTTTGAGTTTGGAATGTGGATTAGTCCGCAATTTAAAATTTACCTAATTAAAGAATTTCAACGATTAAAGAATGAAGAAAACGACCGACTAAAACTAGAGTGGAATTTACAACGAACTTTATCAAAAGTAAACTATCAAATCCATACTGATGCCATCAAAGAGAACTTAATACCTGAAAAAATAACTAATTTACAAGCAAGTTTTGTTTATGCAAATGAAGCTGATTTATTGAATGTTGCACTTTTCGGAATGACTGCAAAAGAATGGAGAGATATAAATATTAACAAAAAAGGAAACATTAGAGATGATGCCACATTAGAACAGTTAGTGGTATTAAGTAATATGGAAAGTATAAATGCTTTACTAATACGACAAGGATTACAACAATATGAAAGACTTTTAGAACTCAATAAAGTTGCAATTACACAAATGAAATCCTTACTTAAAAGTAAGATAATTAAAAAGTTAAAATAAAAGAATACAAGCAGTTACAAACTATATGCAAATTTTTACACATAGTACTTAACCGTGTGAAGCTTTAGCTTCCTGTGTGCGCGATAGCGCCTGTGGTTAAAAAACTTACACAGTGGTTATCAATACTCTAATCTCACGCAGAGTGCGCAAAGGTTTCGTAGAGGTTCGTAAAGATTTCAAGGGCAAGCACATAGGCATTGCCCCTACAAACTTCTCATTCTCAATTCTGATTCCACGCTCCTTAAAAAAATGTAATTACACTTTTTTCACCCTTTTCCTTGCTACCAAAATAATAAACAAATAAAAAGGCATAAACGGAATTTTATACCTAACCAAGGCACCAAAGTTGGCTGTACTTAAACCAATACCAAAACCAAGTAAGAGGGTAAACAACAAACCGAATAAGAAAAAAGGATCCGAGCCTACAAACTTTAAAAACCTGCCCAAACCAGTAAATAAAACCAAAATAGATAATACATTAATCACCGCATTTTCCAAAGCCGAAAATAACATTGTAGGCGAGCCCACCTCCCACAGATACGGTCGAAATATCGCAGCATTTACCGCAGGGAAAAATTTGCTAGCCACACCAGCAGGAGTAGGTTCAAACTCACCAATATCAAATGAGTTCCCTCCATATACATCCCTTCTTAAATCCTGTTGTTGGACAGCCGCCTCCTCTAGCGCTTTGTCGGGCGAATATTTACCAAAAGCATCCCCGCCACTACTAAAAACGGCATTTAAAATTACAAATACACCAATAGTGAAAATAGGTAAAACGACCACTTTTACGACAGGATTCTGAATTTTTCGAATTCTATCAAAATTGGCAAAAATTAATAAACCAGGTAAAAGCGCCAATAAAATATATGATTTGATAGAAATAATTAAGTATATAGCAAAAATCAATTGAATTACCGTGCCCAATTTAAATTTACGCTCCACCACAATTTGATGCAAACCATAAACCGCATAACAACTGGCAGCAAAAGTATAGGTATCCTTCATGATTCCAGATCCCCAAAAAACCGTAGAAGGTAAAAACAATACACACCAATTTACTTCTTTAATATATTCGGGATAACGGGTGGCCATAAATTCGTATAATTTCCAAACCCATCTATATACTAAAGCTGCTAATAAAACAGTTGTAGATAAAAATCCATTGAGTGCAGGAATTGAAAGTAAGCTCGTTAATTTTATTACTAAAAAAGTTCGAGAATCCTCTAACATAAAAATAGGTGGATATGTTCTAACTTTAAAAAATGCTACTCGAATTACGGGGTCATTACCATCAAAAAATAATCCGTGAATATAATCAGCCGGATAATTCCAAAAAACCGTATTCATAGCATAAATTCCTTCATAATAGTGGACTGTATCACCACCTCCGTAGTATAAAGCATAAATTAAACAAAATAACACACCTCCTAACACTTTAACTATTAATCCCTTAGCATAGTATGCATAATAAGGGATATTACTATTTTTGGATTCAACTGTTTTAGCATAGGAATAAAGTATAAAAAGGAGTAGAATACTCCAAATCACATCCAAAGCCGTAATCAGTTGTAAATGATGCATAGAATGCTAAATTAAACAATGTTTTTAAAAATTTATCTAAACCATATAAAATAAAGTTGTAATGCTTACTAGTCATAAAAATAATTAACCATGCTGCTATAGCACAAAGAGAACTTGTAGCTCGTGAGGTGGAAGTACTATGTGTAATTTAACGACTACAGCAAGTTTTATACTCTGTTTACTTTGTGAAATCTTTGAGTTCTCCGTGTTTAAACTCTCACACTGTTTTTATTCTCAAAACAATTTTTTACCACCAAGAAACACTAAGTTTTTCACAAAGTACACCAAGTATTACACTCTGTTTCCTTTGTGAAACCACAGTGTCCTCCGTGGTTAAACTAGGACGTAAACTGTGTGAAGTAAAACTTCCTGTGTGCGCAACAGCGCCTGTGGTTAAAAACTTACATGGTGGTTGTCAATACTCAAATCTCACGCTCCAAACTGGTTTTTACCACAAAGCACACAAAGTTTTTCACAAAGTACACCAAGTATTACACTCTGTTTACTTTGTGAAACCACAGTGTCCTCCGAGGTTAAACTAGGACGTAAACCGTGTGAAGTGAAACTTCCTGTGCGCGCAAAACAGCGCCTGTGGTTAAAAAAATACACCCTACAAGTAAAAAATTAATTACCCACGGGTGCTGTCGCACAAGAGGAGCTTTCAGCTCAGGGGGTAGAAGTACTTTAAGTATAATCTACGCCTAGTTCTTCCACCCTTGAACCTATAGATTCAACTCGAACGCAAGTTCCTGTGGTTAAAATCCCCACTCCGGCGTGCCGCCACCTCGCCCAGAAAGGGCAAGGAGCTATAGGAGTGTGCTATCGCACGGTTTTTAAAATAAGATTATTGCTAAAAACAAATGATATTGTTTTTGTACTGAATCTTATTTTTTTATACAATACAAACAGAATTCGGCATAAAATGATATATAAATACATAAAATTTATCTGAACCTCCAAATTCTTTTACTTTAATTCTATAATTCGGATTAAAAAAGTAAAATAATAACTAATTTTACTACAAATTATATTAAATGCTTAAAAAGATATTCCATCAATACAAGTTTGATAAAAATTCACAAGAGTTATTAAAAGAATCCATTCAAGAAATCTCAACACTAAAATCACAAAATGATGTATTAGCTATTAGTCCAAATAATACAGATTTGAGTTATTTAGGAATCAAACAAGGAACAATTGCCTTATTTCCCAATCAATATTTTGCATTGCCACATTATTATTCCAACCCACTTTTAACCCAAAATCATTTGATTAAATTAGGCGAGTATATTGGGGAACTAAAATTCAATCAAATTATTTTTAGAGGTATAACACAAAAACATCAAAGTTTATTAGAAGGAATTAAAAAATGTAATCCAAAAGCACAAATAATTTATTTACATGCAGGCCCTGCATCTGAATTTTTAAGTAAAGAAAAACAAGAACAGCTTTTGTTTATCCAAAAAGCTTGTGCAAATAAATTAATTGATAAAGTGGGCACTAATAAAAAAGGATTATCCAATACAATTTCAACATTGCTAAATGCACCATGTTTTCATTATATAATGAAAAGCACAAATATTTCTTTAAAAACAAACACTTTTACTAAAGATTTAAGAACACCTAAAATTGGCGTTTTTGGAAACAATGGGTTTAATAAAAATACAGCAACACAAATCACAGCAGCTTTAGGTATACCTAACTCCGAAGTACATACGTTAAAAAAAGAACATTTTGATTTTTTTAGTCAATTCAATGTAATACAACATGCTACACCAATTCCTCATCAGGAATTTATAGAATTAATAAGTCAAATGTCCCTAAATTACTATCTTTCATTTAGCGAAACATGGGGACACGTTATTTTAGAAAGTTTAAGTTGTGGAGTACCTTGTTTAGCAACAAATACAAGTGGAATTTTTGATTACGATGAAAAATTAAAATCTTATTTAGAAGTTATAGATTATGATAATATCGAAGCCATTCAAAAACAAACTTATACAGTTTTAGAAAATTATGCAGAGATTAAAGATTTAGGTTTGATTTATGTAAATAAAATAAATGAAATTTCGGATAAAATTTTAAATGAAATACTATATTCCTAGAGAAAATTATATATTTGCTAAAAATTAAAATATGTCAGTAGCTATCATCACAGGATCATCAGGTTTAATCGGAGGAGAATCTGTTAGTTTTTTCTCAGATAAGTTTGATTTAATTATAGGAATAGATAACGATATGCGTGCCTATTTCTTTGGAAAAGAAAGCAGTACGGATTGGAATAAAAATCGATTAGCAGAAAAATATAGTAATTTTAAACCACATCAAGCTGATATCCGAAAATATGAAGAGTTAGAAAATATTTTTAAAACTTACGAAAAAGATATTAAACTTATAGTTCATACTGCAGCTCAACCTAGTCATGACTGGGCAGCTAAAGAACCCTTAACCGATTTCGGGGTAAATGCTTTAGGAACACTAAATTTATTAGAATTAACCAGATTACATTGTCCAGAGGCTGTTTTTATATTTACTTCAACAAATAAAGTTTATGGGGATACGCCCAATTTTTTACCATTAGTTGAATTGGAAAAAAGATGGGAGATTGATGAAAATCATGAATATTTCAGAAATGGGATTGACGAAAACATGAGTATTGATCAAAGTAAACATTCGGTATTTGGTGCAAGTAAAGTAGCGGCGGATGTAATGGTTCAGGAATATGGAAAGTATTTTAATTTAAAAACAGGCGTTTTTAGAGGAGGATGTTTAACTGGCCCTAATCATTCAGGCGCTCAATTGCACGGATTTTTAGCGTATTTAATGAAATGTGCAATTACAAAAAATCATTACACCATTTTTGGATATCAAGGAAAACAAGTTAGAGACAATATTCATAGTTGGGATTTGGTAAATATGTTTTGGCATTTTTATCAAAATCCAAAAAATGGAGAAGTTTATAATGCAGGAGGAGCTCGACATTCTAATTGCTCAATGTTAGAGGCTATTGAATTCTGCGAAAAAATAAGTGGTAATAAATTAAGCTATTCTTATACTGAGAACAATCGTATTGGCGACCATATCTGGTATATAAGTGATGTAAATAAATTTAAAAGTCATTATCCAACATGGGATTTTACTTTTAATTTAGAACAAACTTTAATAGAAATGCATCAAAATATGATTGAACGTTATTAATTGAAAACATGGGAATTATAAGGAAAAACTTAGTTCAAAAATTAATTCATATCATTGAAAAATTACATTTTTATCCTCAACTTAAAAAATTTTATGCTCCTTATCTTAAAAATAAAGAATGTGTAATATTAGATGTTGGGGCAAATAAAGGACAATCAATAGATTTTTTTTTAAGTTTATCTTCAAGATTCACAATTCATGCATTCGAACCCAATAAAAAATTATTTAAAATATTAAATATAAAATACAACTCAAATCAAAAAATAAATTTTTACAACAAAGGCGTAAGTTCTAAAAATGGAAAACTTATTTTTCATGAAAATATACTTGATGAAACTTCTACTTTTGAAAATATTAATACTAATTCTAAATATTTAGCAAAAAAATCAAAGATTTTAGGTTACAAAAAAGAAAATTTATTTATAAATCATTACGAAGTTGATGTTATTAGATTAGTTGATTTTATAAATGAAATAGGACAAAATATTGAATTATTAAAAATAGATGTTGAAGGGCATGAACTACAATGTTTAAAAGGATTATTTGATGAAGATAATTTAAATCAAAAAATTCGATTCATTCAATTGGAAAAACACCAAGATGATATGTACAATTCTAAAGATGATTTTATTAAAATTAATGAATTACTTATAAAAAATAACTTTAAAATTACACATCAAATTAAACATGGTTTTGGTGATTTTTATGAAGTTATTTATGTAAATCAGAATTTTTAAGCCATAAAAATGAAATTAAGTATTGTAATACCTGCATATAATGAAGAAGGATCTATTGCAGAAACAGTAGAATCTATTGAAAAGGCATTAGAAACTATTAAAATCGAACATGAAATTTTAGTGATAAATGATAATTCAAAAGACAACACAGCAAAAATTTTAGAAAACTTAAGCCAAAAATACCCTAATGTTAAGTATGTAACTAATCCAGGACCCAATGGATTTGGATATGCTATACGATATGGTTTAGATAGATTTACAGGAGACTGTGTAGCTGTTATGATGGGAGATTTATCAGATTCTCCTTATGATTTAATCAAGTTTTACACCACTATGATGGAACAAAATGTGGATTGTGTATTTGGTAGCAGATGGAATAAAGGAGGGAAAGTAATTGATTATCCTTGGTTAAAAAAAATCATTAACCGAATTGCCAATAGAATCATACGAATGGTGATGAATATCAAATACAATGACACCACCAATGCATTTAAATTATATAAAAAAGAAGTGATTCAAGGTGTGCAACCAATCTTATCCCCTCATTTTAACTTAACTATTGAATTACCCCTAAAAGCAATGATTAGAGGATATACGTATACTGTAGTACCTAATTCTTGGACCAATAGAAAAAGTGGAGAATCCAAGTTGAAAATCAAAGAAATGGGGAGTAGATATTTTTTTATTTTAATGTATTGTTTTATCGAAAAATATTTTTCTAGAGGAGATTTCAAAAAAAAATCTAATGACTAAATTACAACTAAAAAATAACTTAATATTTTATTCTTTACTAGCGATAAATTTCATTACAGCGACAGTATCATTTTTTATTGCATATCAACAGGATTTTCCAGATGCTAAAGGTTATATCTCAATGAGTGAAAGTTTTGGATTTTTCAAATTTTCTTCGTGGTATTTTTTAAGTGATTATTATCCAGAAACTTTTAGAACCCCGGGTTATCCATTTTTTATATTTATGATAAATGGGGTATTTAAATCTATCAATGCTGTTAAAATAATACAATTGTTATTATATTTTATAAGTTTATTATTAGGTATTAGTATTTTAAATAAAATTTCCCATAATAATAAAAAAACTATATCTATTTTTTTAGTATTAAGTTCGTTGAACATTCAAATTCCTTTTTATTCAGGATACATATCTGCCGAAAGTTTAACAATATTTTTAACCATACTATACAGTTATATATTTATTGTAAAAGATTTTAATTACAAAAATAATATCTTGTTGGGTATTATATCAGCAGCTATTTTTATCGTTCGTCCATCATTTTTATTATTCCCTTTTGGATTACTTATTTTGCATTTACTTATCTTTAAAGAAAATAAAAAATACTATTTAATAAATGGATTAGTGTATTTCATCTTACTAATACCTTTTTCTTTTTGGAATAAAATTAATCATAATGTTTTTAAACCAACAACCATAGAAGGAGGAGCAGGTGTTGCACACATGGCGTATTGGAGTTTTAAATTACCAAATGGATATACAGAAAATTTTTATTGGGGAAACAACACTGGTTACGATTTAACAAACCCATTTAAATTAACCAAAAATGAGCAATTAAACAATAAAATTAAATTTGAAAATGAATGGAATAACATGTTGTTATCTTTAAGTAAATATAATTCAAAAAAAGATAGTTTAAATATACAATATATGAAAAAGAATAATCCTGGATTCTTTTTCATATATAACAGTGAATACACCAAAAAAAGAGAAGAGTTATTGTGGAAAAAAACTATTGAACATATTAAGGAAGACTTTAGATTTTATATACAAACTAGATTATATACCTTATTTAGATTGTATTATACAGGAATAAACTTTAACGATTGGAACAAATCAAAATCAATTTCTGAAAAAATAAAAATTCTATTTCCATTTATTATTACATTTAGTTTTATTTTAATTGGAGGTTTAGTAACTATAATATGTCTTTTTAAAAAGTTATTTTCAGATAAATATATTTCATTTCTTATATTATTAATTTTATACCAAGGTTTTATACATGTATTTTTTGTAATACAATCTCGATATACCATCCCTGTCCATCTATTAATATTAATTTTATTATCCTTTATAATTGGACAATTTAATTTAAAAAAAAATAAAACTCTATAATTACTATGAAAATTTTAATAACAGGTGGAGCAGGATTTGTAGGATCAACTCTATGTATTCAATTGAAAAAAAAATATCCAAATTATAAAATTACTGCTTTTGATAATTTAAAACGACGTGGTTCAGAACTTAATTTAGCTATTTTTAAACAGTATGAAATCGAGTTTATTCATGGCGATATTAGGAATAATGAAGATTTAGATGAAATTCAAGAATTTGATGTTTTAATAGAAGCTTCTGCAGAGCCTTCAGTTATGGCGGGTTTAAATTCAAATCCTAATTATGTTATTAATAATAATTTTAATGGGTCAATAAATTGCTTTAATTTATGTTTAAAATTCAAAGCTAAATTAATTTTTCTTTCTACTAGTAGAGTTTACCCCATCCAAAAAATTGAAAATGCTAATTATATTGAAGAAACAACAAGATTTTCTTTTAATGAATATCAAATAGAAAAAGGAATTTCTTCTTTAGGAATTTCTGAAGAATTAAATTTAAACGGGGAGCGATCATTTTATGGTACAACAAAATTAGCCTCTGAGTTATTTATTCAGGAATATGCTGCATTTTATGATGTTGAGGCTGCAATTACAAGATTTGGTGTTATTGCTGGACCTAAACAAATGGGTAAAACTGATCAAGGTGTAGTAACTTTATGGATGGCAAAACATTACTGGAAAAATCCATTAAAATATATTGGATATGGAGGTTTAGGTAAACAAGTTAGAGATATTTTACATATTGACGACCTTGTTAATTTAATTGACTTACAAATTCATGAAATTAAAAAATTTAAAAATAAGATTTATAATGCAGGTGGTGGAATACAATCTAGTGCATCCTTATTGGAAATGACTAAAATTTGTGAAGAAATTACTGGAAATAAAATAAATATAAGCGCTGAGCCAGAAAACAGAAAAGCCGATTTAAGAGCTTATATAACAGATAACACAAAGATAACTACTGAAATTGGTTGGAAACCAGAAAAGAATGTCAAAAATGTTTTACAAGATGTATTTCTTTGGCTTAACGAAAATGAAAAATCACTAAAAGATATTCTATCGTAAATAAAATAATTTATCTAAGTAAAAATTTTTTGTAATGAATTTTCTAACCTCATTCTTTAAAAAAAGAATATTAAAAATCTTAAATAAATCTTCAATTTTTAGGACTTTAAGTGAAATCGCACACAATGTTGATAAATTATCTATGATAAAATCATACACACATGCCAAAATTCACAATGATAATTATTTTTATTATGATACGCTTTCAAATTTTAAATTTGGGAAAAATGTTAGTTTTGGACCATACAATATTATTATGGCAACAAAACAAAAAAAAACTGACAAAGAAAGTACGTTAACTATTGGAAACAATACTTCAATTGGAGAACAAAATAATATTAGAACAGGAGGTGCAAATATAATAATTGGTGATAATTGTTTAATATCTCAACAAGTTAGTATCATTGCCTCTAACCACGGAATTATAAAATCGGAATTAATTAAATCCCAAACTTGGCAACCTAAAGATATTAAAATTGGAAATGATGTTTGGATAGGATGTTCTGTACAAATAATGGCAGGAGTTACCATTGGAGATGGCGCGGTAATAGGAGCAGGAAGTGTTATCACAAAGGATATCGAACCATATACAATTGTAGCTGGTAGTGCTGCAAAATTTATTAAAAATAGAGCCTAATAAATTAATATTCAATTAAAGTAAATAATTAACGAAATACTCTTTTAAACCATCTATAAGGTTTCATTAAAACATTACCAATTTTATAATCAGGCGTTTCTAAAGTTTGTTTTTGGGTATAATATAAATCATGAAACTGTTTAGCTAAAAAATCACTATGCTTTTGATAAATATAAGCTTTAATTTTAGCTAAATTAGGATTTGCTTCGGTAGTTGTTCTGGAATTTGGTAATACTCTAATTTTAAATAAATTGTGATTGATATACTGAAATTTATAATTTTTTGAGATTAAATTCATCCACAATTCCCAATCTTCCAAACCTAATTTACTTAAATATTCGTCGAATTGATTGTTTTGAAAAACTGATTTTTTAATTATTACACAAACTGCAATTGGATTAAAAACTAATATAGTATTTGGATGAATTTCATTTGGTTTAATAATTTTATTTTTTTCGCCGAATAAAATATTATTACCATATACCACATCAATATCTGGGGTTTTATTAAACACTTTCAAACTTAATTCTAACGTATCTTTTTCAATTAAATCATCCCCATCTAAAAACACCAAAATTTCTCCATTTGCTTTTGATATAGCAAAATTTCTTGCTACAGATGGTCCTGCATTTTGTTGATGAAAAATTCTTATTCTTTTATCGTTGATTACCTCAATAATCTCTAACAATTGAGTTTTATTTTCATCCTCCGAGCCATCATCAACTATAATAATCTCAAAATTTTGATAAGTAGAAGCTATTACCGAACGCAAAGTTTCCTCAATATATTTTGCTTGATTATAATAAGGTATGATGAAACTAATTAAACTCATTGGATACCAATTTTAAATATGCTTTAATCATTTTTTCATTCGTATATTTAGTATGTAAAATGGAATCATAAGATTGGAATAAATCATCAAAATTGGTTTGATTTACCATTTCATCTAATTTATCTTTTAAATCTTTTGTGTTATTTAAATCAACTAAATAAGGGTAATTTGTTCCTAAAACCTCTTTTACAGGGCTTATATCACTAGCAATTACAGGAACTTTAGCATGCATATATTCTAAAATAGTATTAGGGCATCCTTCACTACTGGAAACTAAAATACCAATATTTGCGACACTTAATAATCCAGAGATATCATTTTCCGAGTTTAAAAAAATTACATTATTTAATCCCAAATCATATACTAAAGCTTTAGCTTTATTTAAATGAATTTCGTTAGGAGCATAACCAACTAAAACTAACTTATAATTAAGATATTTTTGAGTAAAAAGCTTCCAAGCTTGAATTAAATATAAATGATTTTTTTCGGGATAAAAATTCGCAACTTGAGTAACGATTTTTTCGTCTGGTTGAATGTTTAATTTTTTTCTCCAATCCTCCTGTGATAAATAGGGAGGCTTTACATTTAAACCATTAGAAATTACTTGTACTTTATTTTGGTCAATTTTATGCCTGTTGCTAATAAAATTGGCCCCACTAATAGAGTTGGAAATATATTTAGGCTTTTGCCAAATCGCTAATTTTTCAATAAAATTTTTTCCAATTTTTTCCATCCCTCGTTGATTCCAATAACAATTTTTTGCACCTGTAAATCGCCAAATAGATGAACAAATAATGTTTGGATAATAGGTAAATGGAAACAAATAATCAGGTTTAAAACTTCTGAGGTAAAATATAAATTTGATTAATTGTATAAATTTAAATTTTGATTTCGAGTGTACAATGCTTAAATCTAATTTCGCTACATCCCAAGAAATACCAGCTTCTTCTAATTTAGGTATTAACTTTTTATTTTTTTCTTCAAATGCAATTACCGTAACGTTAAACCCTTTAATTTTTAATCCTTTTGCTAAATTAAAAGCCTGAGTTTCTGCACCACCTAGCGTAAAAAAAGGAAGAATAATTAGGATGTTCGACTTACTCAAAATAAAAATGTTTATAATT
>JACCDH010702397.1_pt1 | contig 34565 bp, 3 predicted proteins | sample 7442481 | NCBI WGS metagenome assembly JACCDH01 (sample SAMN15323433, study PRJNA562643) | freshwater metagenome | isolation source: river surface water | place: USA:Blue River Watershed | collected 2017-08-15
AAAAAAACGGCGGGCGGGGGAACATAAAAATATTTCTCCAAAATTTTTCATTATAATTATTAAAAACTTTATAATTATTAAAAACTTTATAATATTAAATATACTTTATAAATATTAAATATACTTTAATAAAAAATATATTTATTACTGATGTGTTATTTTAATTAATAGCTAAAATTTTATCACCGACATCATTCCATGATAATATAGTTAATGATTTTTGAAATAAATTAGAAAAATGTTCAATTTGTTTAGGATTATCATAAAGTTTAACTATTTGTGTACCAATTTCTTTTAAAATAGATTCATGTTCAATTAAATCAAAATGAATACCTTCTCTTTCTTGAAAAACACCAAAGTTAGAAATTAAAGGAATACATCCAGTAATTAAACTTTCACGAATAGAAATACAATCAATTTCAGAAGGTGTATTAGTAATATATAGTTGAAATGTAGATAAATATTTTTCTCTAACAATAATATTAGTACTTTGTCTTCCATGGTCAATAACACCTTTTGACATACCAATTAATTTTTTAAAATGGTCAATAATATGTTGCTCTTTTTTAAACATATCAAGACCATAATATAAATGTAATTCAGCTCTTGGTTCTAAATGTTTAATAACAGGCCATATATGTTTTAATATTTGTTCAAGACCTCTTGTATAATAACTAACATAACAAAATCTATAAGGATTACGAACGGAATTATCCCAATTATTTTTAAATTCTTTAACTTTAAGACCATTAGGAATAATAACATATTGTGTATTTTTTAATTTACATCCCATATATTTTTCAAATTCTAATTTATGATAATTAGATTTTAATAATATTTTATTAATTTTTTGACCATATTTTTTATATATAGTAACCATTTGTTCTTGGTTCATAAAATTATCATGAATATCCCAATAGATTCTTTCAGCATTTAAGTCAAAAGGAATACCACAAAATAATCCATTACTTCTCCATAAAATAATAGTTTTAAATTTATGATTAAATTCTAATGTTTTCCAATTTTTATATTGAACACCATTATATTCTAATTCTGTTTTTCTATTTGATAAAATATCAGCATAAACAGCTACTTTTTTACCAATAGATGCCCAATATTCACATAAATTAACAATTGCTTGTTCTGAACCACCTAATGATTTATCAGTTGGATCCCATTGATTACCTAAACCACCAGTATAATAAACAATATCATATGGTGAATCTGTTTGTTTATAAAAAATATTTTTCATTCTATTAAAAATTTTAGATGGAATATATCCTGTTATAGAATGGTCAGTTACTTCAAATAATGAAGGATTTAAACCAATAGTACCACCAACACATAATTCTCTTTTATTAAATGTATTAAAATCATGTGATGAAACAATAATACATTTATTAGAAACAAGTTGTACCATTGGTTCTGTAAAATCATTTGTAAAACTTTTTTCTTCTGACATAATTAATCCAGATTCATGTTTATGTTTAACCAAATATTCTTTTTTAAATGCCATACAATTATTAGTAGAATGTTTACTATGAAAACCTTTAAATTTGTATAATTTACCCATAAAATATTCATACATATAGATGTCAGAACAACCAGCAATTAAACAATTAGATTTTTCTAAGGATTCAACAGCATGTGAAACACGTTCTGGTGGGTAGTAATCATCATCATCCATACATACAATAATATCACCAGTACATGTATTATTACCAGTATTTCTTAAATCACTTAATTTATGAGCAGGATTATATTCAACATAAATAATTTTAATATATGAAAATGTAGATTGTTCATGTTCTTCTTTTAATTTTAAAATTAATTCTTTATTTAAAAGTGCCTCTTTTTCAGTTTTAGAGCCTTCAACAATAACCCATTCAATAATATTTTTATATGTTTGTAATTTAATTAAATCATACAAGTTTAATAAACATTCAGCTCTAACATATTGGTTAACAGTAATTAATGAAGCTGATAGTTTTTTTTTTACAATTCTGTTTTTTTTATTATTCATTATTATTATTATTTATAATATCTTTAAATAATAATAATAAATCTTGATTAAATAATAATAAATCTTGATTAAATAATAATAATTTTAATTAAATAATATTTAATGTAATAATTGTTGTAGATATAGTTTGATTTAATTTATATTGTATAGTTAGATTATATATTCCAATATTTACTTTATTATTTGATGGTTTATAAAATGTTACAATTTTACCATTAGAAAATACATTTTGTATATTTTGATTAACTGATATAATACCAGTTTTAGAATTAATGAAACATCCTTCAGGTAAATTAATACAATCAAAAATACCACCATTAAGTGAAACATTGGGTTTTTCTGTATTATATTTCATATCATATTTAATAGTAATATATGGATTTTCATAATTAATTAATGTATTTATAAAACAATCAATTTTAGTTCTTAATATTTTTTTATTTATAATATAATTAACATTAAATGAATATTTACCAACAGGTAAATTACTAATATTAATTAATCCAGTTTCTTTATTAATAGTAACTAATTGAGGTTCTTTATTATTTTCTAAATTAAAAGTACCATTTAATGGATAATATTCTGGTAAAACAGAATCATATGAATATTCATTTTCCCAATCTTTAATAATATTTAAATTATATTTAAAATGACCAATAACATTAACTGTTAATATATTTTTAATTTCATAATTATTTAATTTATATAACACTTCAATTTTATATTCACCTAATTCTAACATATCAATAGTAATTTGACCAGTTTTATCATTAATTATAATAAAATTACTAAAAATATTATTATTTATATAATAAGTTCCTTCATTAAAATTAGAACAATATGGTGATTCAATAATTAATTTTTCATTATATTTTTTAGTATATTCTGTAATATTATATTTACATATTGGTTCAACTATTAATTTTAATTTTTGAATATTACATTTATTATTTAATGTAGCAAATAAATTAATATCATAAGTACCAACATTAAAATTATTTATAAATACTTGATTATTAATAATATTTAAATATGAATCAGATGATGAAATAATAGATTTATTATGATAATTTAAATTAGTTATTGTATATGATTCGCCATATTTAATATTAATAGTATTATTAGGTATAATAAAATATGGTAATGCTTCTACATTTATAATATAATTAGTAGATATATTATTAACTTCATACTTTATTTCAAATTTATAGTCACCAGGAGTTATTTTATTTAATTCAATACTACCATTTCGATTAATATTAAAACCAAAACTAGAAGTTAAGTTGATATTAAAAGTTGAATTATTATTTAATAATTTAATACTTAATTTACCATTTGATGGATATAATTCTGGTAAATCAGAAATATATTTTTGATTTGAAATAACTTGTATAATATTATTTTTATATTTAATAATAGGTTTAATTTCAATATTAATATTTTCTTCAAATATTAAATTATTATTTTCGTAAATTACTGTAATATTATAATTACCAATATAATTATCTTTTTTATAAAGAGAAATTTCTCCATTATTAATTTTAAATACATTATATTCAAGTAATTTAAATGTACCATAATTAATTAATGGTTTTATTAATATGATATCATTGTAATTAAAAATATATTTTGTATTAGAATATAATTTATTTGGTTTTTTATTAACATTAATTAATAATGTTTTTGAAATATTATTTACTTCATATACTAATTTAATATCAGTGCTACCATAATTAAAATCATTTATTTGAAGTTGATTATTATCAATATCAATAACTTGTTTATCAAATGTTAATTTACCATTTGATGGATTAGTAAATAATCTATAATTATTATATGTAAATTTAGGTTTAACAGTTACTTTAAATGTAGCATAATATTTTTTATTATAATAATAATAACATATTTTTATTCTTGATTTTTGTACTGACATTTTTTCAAAACCTGATATAACACCTGTACTAGAATCAATAGTTAAATAATCATTATTAACTAATTCATATTTTAATATTAAACTAATACTTTGATTTGATATTGGTTCATGTGTCATATATGTACCATACTCACATGTAATATTTGAATAATAAACAATAGGTTTAATATTAATATTAAAATAAGTATTTGTAACAATAGAATTATAATTATATGTAACTTTTATTTTATAATTACTAATATCTAAAAATTGTGTATTAATAATATTACCATAATTATTAATTTCTAAATTACTATTATCAATAAATACTTTTCCACCTAATGGTAAAAAATTAATATTAATATTTATATTATCATATTCAAAGAAATCATAATTAGGTTCATAACTAATTTTAGGATTTACTAAAACATTAATTGTATTTGTAACTTTTTTATTATTATATTTATATTTAATATCATATGAATAATTACCAACTTCAGGGTTTAATATATTAAGAATACCATCATTATCTAATCTAAAACCATCTATGTTTTGTGCATAAAAAACACCACCAATAGTTTTAATATCAGGAATAATTCTAATTGGTGAAGAATTATATTCAAATATAATATTATTATTTTCATATTTTAAATCAATATTAATAGATAAATTTATTTTAGTAGTTACTGTAATATTATCATATACATAAGCTACAACTAATTCATAATCATTAATATCTGGATTAATAATAGAAATGATACCATGTTCTGGATTTATAGTTATACCTTCATAATTATTAATAAAAGAAAAAGTACCACCAAATTTAGAAACAGAAGGATATATAACAAGTTGTTCAAGATATTTTAATTCAATATTATTTTTTTCATAAAATAATAATGGTTTTACTGTTAACATAATATTATAATCGGTAGTTCCATAACTAATAACTAAATTATATATACCAATATTAGTATCAGAAGGTATAAATATAACTCCTGATTTTTCATTAATAGTTATTGAATTATTTATATTAGATGTAATACTAAATTTTAATGATTCATTTTGTGGTGAAAATAATGGTTTGTTAGAATAAAATTCATGTCCATAATTAACTTCAATAGAATTATTTAAATAATTAATATATGGATTAATCATTATTTTAAAATTATTTTTATTAAGTTGATTATTAACAATAAAATCTACTGATATTTCTTGTAAACCACAATTTATATTTTCTTGTTTAATTATACTTATTTGACCAAATTGATTAATTTTAAAATTATTATTTGAAATTTTAAATAAACCATTTGAATGAAGATTTTTAATAGGTGATATTAAAAAATGTTCATTTATATAAATATTATATAAATCATTATATTTAATATGTGGAATAACTTGAATATTAACAGTTAATTTTTTTTTAAGATTATTTAAATTATATAATAAATAAATTCTATAAACATTTACATCTAAATTAGTTAATATTAATTTATTTGATTTAATTTTATAATTTGTATTATTTGTTTCTAATGAAAAAATAATATTTGGATTTAAATCAATAATATATTCATTTTCATCAGAAAATAAAAATGTTTTATTAATTTCATTAAGTGGATCATATATAATATTAATTGTTTTAGTAGTAAATGTATCTAAATAATTTAATTTAATATTAACAAAATAACTAGAGGGTATTAAATTATCACTAATTTTAATAATTCCAGTTTTTGAATCAATTTTAATTTCATTATTTGATTCAGAAATAATTTCATATGAATAATTATCAAAATCAAAATTATTTGTATTATTAATTTCAAATGGTAATTGTTGTATATTATATGTTGAACTAAATGATAAATTAGGTTGAATATCAAATTTTATATTAAAATTACCAATTATATTATTAACTTTATAAGAAACAACAATATCATAATTATTAACTTTTAATTTTGTTATATTTTTTAATTCACCATTTGCTAATATTATAAAATCATTAGTATTAATTTCAAATGTACCATTAAAAGGTTGTACAACTGGTGTATTTATAAAAATTTCTTCATCTTCTAAATAACTTTGATTATATATATATTTAATAGCAGGTTTTACTGTTATTGTTAAATTATAAAAATGACTTTTATTATTTGTTTTATATTCAACAGTTAAATTATAAATATTAACAGGTAGTTTTTCATATATATATATTTCACCAGTTTTAAAATCTATAGTAATACTTTTAAATTTACTATTATTTAATAAAAACATTGATTCATTATTATAACAAGAAACTATTGGTTTTTTACTTTGATATTTTTCACCATAACTTAATTCAATATTTGATGCATCATAGTAAAATAATGAATATATATCTAAATGAAAACTAATATTAAAATTTAAATTATTATTATCATTAATATATAAACAATTCATTGAAATATCATAATTACCAATATTATAATCTTTTAAAATTAAATTACCATTTTCAATAATATAATTATCACTAGTAAAAGGTATGTAATTTTGTATAGGAATACTAATTATTTCAGAATAAACTATTTTTTGATTTTCAATATATATATCAGGAATTATATTAATTTCAATATTATGACTAGAAATATATTCACCATCATAATTATAATATAATGTAATATTTTGTTTACCAATATTAATATTATTATTTATTGTAATTTGTCCTGTTAAAGTATCAATATTAATATCATTTATTGGATTAATATAAAAATTACCATTTAATGGAAAAACTACTGGTAATTCAGATGTATAAATATCAGAATATTTTTTTATAATATTATTAGTAAAATTAATAGATGGTAATATTTTAACTTTATATTCATATTGATTTGATACATTAAATAAATTATAATTTACTAAAAATGAATATGTACCAACAGATAGATTTTTAAATGTTAACATACCATTATTTCTATTAATACTAACACCATTAATTAAATTAGAACAATCAAAAAATCCAGTACTATCTGAAACAATTGCAGGATTTGTTTTAATAATTGTATCATAAATTTCAAAATCATTTTGTTTATATGATATTTGTGGTAAAACTTTGATTGTTATATTATTTGTTAAACTAATATTATTTATTTTATACATAACATGAATATCATATTTACCAATTAATAAATTTTTATCAATATGTATAATTCCATTTTGGTTTAATGTAATACCAACTGGTGTATTACTAACTGAAAAAATACCATTTTTTGGATAAAAGTTGGGCATATCTGAATATAATTCATTATTTTGTGTTACAACTAATTCTTTATTATTATATTCTAAAATAGGATTTGAAATAATTTTCCATGTGCATGTAGATATAACATTATTTAAAGTATAAGTAACATCAAACCAATCAGTACCTACATCAAATGTAGGTTCAACTGTAATAATACCATTTTCATTAATTTTAATATTTGATTTATTAATAGAAAAAATCCCTCCTTTTGTAAATTCAGGTTGTTCTGAAGTATATAATGTACCATATTTGATATTTATAATATTATTACTATTATTATATTTTAATATAGGTTTAATCAATACATCAATTTGTGTTTGTATAGTAATTAAATTTAAATTTAAATAAATAGTAAAATTATATTTACCTACATCTAAATTTGATATTTTAATATTACCAGTATTTTTATCAACTAATATATTATCAGAATAAAATTCTGCATTTTCAAAATTATTAATAGAAGGTGTTAAAATAATTTCATCTCCATAATTTAATTCAACTTTTGATAAATTATAATTAAATGGTTGTAATATTATACATTTAAATACAAAAAATGTTTGATAATTTTCATATTTAGCATATACTTTAAATGTCATTCTATTTTGTGAAATAGCTTCAATATTTTTATTAAATGTAACACAACCAGTAGTAGGATTGATATTTACACCTTTAATAGTTGTATCCATATAATATTTAATATCCACATTATTATTATTTATAGTTGGTTTAAAATCATAACCAACACCTTTAAATAATATAATATCATCATATACTGATTCATAATTTAATAGTAATTCAACATTAATATATGTTGATGTTTCAACAGTTATATCATTTAATGTATATTTTGGTGTGATTTGATAAGTTCCATATGATAAATTTTCATTATTAATAATATTTCCAGTATTTTCATCAATTGTACAATATTTTGAATCAATAGTAAATTTACCTCCTAATGGTTCAACTATAATATTATTTTTATTAAAATAAAATGTAGGATTAATAATAATATTACAATCAGTATTTATAATAACATTATTATATTCATAAATTATTTGTAAATTATATTTACCAACTGGAACTAATGAAGTTATATAATTTATATAACCATTTTCTGAATTTATATTAAATATATCAAAATTATTAACTAATTTATAATTACCGATAATATCAGATTTTGGTTTAATAATATTATTAGTATTTAAATTTGAATATACTAATATAGTATTTGGATATTCAATAGTTGGAACAATATTTACTTGAAAAATAGTTTTAGTATTTTTATTAGATATATTATAATTAATTTTCAAATCAAAATTACCAATTACATTAATAGATTTAGCAATAATTTTACCATTTGTTTTAATTTCAAATAAATCAGTATAATTTAATAATTCAAAAGTACCATTTGGTGGATTAACTTGAGGAATAGAAGTTGAAAATATATTTGATTTACTATTTTTAAGAAGATTATTTGAATAATTAATATTTGGTACTACATTTAATAAATAATTAAATTCAACCCAACTATTATTACTAATATATTTGATTAAAATATCATATTTACCTAATTCTAAATTTTTATTAAATGTTATAATACCAGTATGATTATCAATTGAATAAAAATTAGAATATTGACAACTAAAATATCCATTAGATGGACTAAAAATAGGAGAATTTGAATAACTAGTTGTTTTATATTTATGTTCAATAATATCATAATGTAATGTTGGTTTAATTATTAAACTAAATGGTATTATAATTGATGATTCATTTTTTGTATAATTAATATTAAAATCATAATTACCTGGTTCTAAAGTATTATCAATATCAATTAAACCATCTTGATTAATATGTATTTTACTATTATTATTAGTTAATTTAAAAATACCATCTGATTCAGTAATTTGTGGTTTTTCAAAAATATAGTTACTTGAATAATTACAAATATATGATTTTTTATCATAAATAACAACAGGTTTAATTTCTAAAATAAAATCAAAATCAGTATATATTGTTTCAATTGAATTATTAATTTTATATTTTCCCTTAATATTCCAAATACCACTTGTTATATTATTAATTTTATTTGAAATAATTCCATTATCTGAATTGATATCTAAATAATTAATACTAAATTCGCCACCAGATGGTTCAAATCTTTCAGGTATAATTTCAAATATTTGATTATAATTAAATTGATATTTTTTTGAATATTTAATCATTGGTTTAATTGTTAAATAATAAATAGTTTCAGTAATTTGACTATTAACAGAATATTTTACTTTTATTTCATGAGTACCAACATCAATATTTTTTTTATTAAATATTGTTCCATCAGTATTTATACCAAAATCTGGGTTTTCTATAATACTAAAAGAACCATTATTTGGTTCAATAGTTGGAACTACTGATTTAATTTTTTGTGTATAATATGATGTTAAATATGATGAATAATAAAACGTAGGACATATATTAAAATATAATGAAACTATATGAGATATTTTTTCAATTTGATATTCAACATCAATATTATAAAATCCAACAACAGCATTTTGAATATTAATTTGCCCAGTTTTTTCATTAATATTACATAATAAATTAGAATTACTTATTTTAAAAATACCATTTTTATGTGAAACTTCAGGTTTTGTAAAAATAATTGTTTGTGAAATATTATGTTTTTTATCAATATGGTAATTTACAAAAGGAACAACATCAAATGAAACTATTAAATTTAAAGGAATATTATTTTTAGTATATACAATACCTAATTTATATTTTCCAATATCAAAAGAAGAATCAATTAATATAGAGTCGTTGATAATTTTAATATGTTCTTTAAAATTAGTTATTTCAATAGTACCTAAAGTACCATAATATTTAGGAATAAGTGTTTTATTAGTTTGATAATCAATAGTAAAATTAGTTTGATAATTAATATAAGGATGAATTTCAATTGTAAATTTATAATTAAAACTATAATTAGATGATTTAACAATTATTTGTAAAAATAACATTTGTGCTTCTATATTTTTTAATGTAATTTGACCATTATTTTCATCTATTTCAAATAAATTATTTGAAGAATAAAATTTTAAATTTTTATAATTAGATTGAATATTAGGTGAATTAATAATAATAATATCATTTTCTATTAAATTATCAAATTTATATTTAATAACTGGTTTTACAACTAATTTAATTTGTGTTGTTATTTGTTTATTTAATCCAATATATTTAGGTTGAATTATATATTCTCCAATATCTAATCCTTTTGATTTAATTTTACCAGTTTTTTTATCAATTGTTATTTTTAAATCAGATTGTATTTCATAATGACCATCTAATATATTATTTTCTAATATAATAGGCATATCTGAATTAAATTGTTTACCCCAATCAACATAATATGTATTATATTGATATTGTAATATTGATTTAACAAAAATATTTATTGGAATATCTATTTTAACATTATTATATTCATAATTGATATTAATTAAATGTTCTCCTAATGATAATTTATTTATTTTAATTTGACCTGTTATTTCATCAACTATAATATTATTATTATTTGAACTAAATTTGCCTATATTTAAAATATTAGATGGTTTTATAATAGGTAATGATGATGTAAAATCATCTAAATATAATAATGTAAATTCAGATAAATTATAATTTATAACTGGTTTAATAATTACTTGTATTTTACATAAAAATTTAATAATATTATATGTATATTGAATATTAATATCATAAATACCAACATTATCTGAAGAAAATGTAATTTGACCATTTTCTTGATTTATATTATATTTAATATTTGGATTATTAATAATTTCAAAAACACCACCTAATTTAGTGATATTTGGTATACAAGTTGTAATTGTACTGTCAATAGTACCTATTATATTAGTATTATTAGTATCATTTATTTTATTTGTATTATTAGTATAATTAAATGTCCAATCAATAAAATCTGTATAATCATAAGAAATTTTTGAAAGATAAATATTTTTATAATTATTAATAAAATCTTGATTATTTGAGATAATACCAACTTTATATTCATCTGTTGATGGTGATATTTTTTCACCTGATATAATTATATATTCATCATTAATATACGTTACAACTAACGGTATTGTATAATGATTAACCATTTGTGTTATTGATTGCAAATCATCAATTTCACTATCAATAAATAATAAATTTTGTGTGTTCATATATTGATTTAATATAGAAAATATATAAAAACACTTTAAGTAATTTTTTTAAATTTTATTTTTGTTAACAACTATAACCTTTTTATTATTAATATTTTCTTGCGTTCTATTTATATATCTATATTTATATTTTCTAGCACACCAAGATTCTATAGGCATATTATTAACTACAAGATGGTCATTAAAATAATTAGGTAATTCTATATTATAATATAATGGTTTAACATCTAATTTTTCAAATAAATTTAAATTATTATAACCTAATAACCATTTATTATTTTTTATTAATATTGCATGATTTTCAGTAATATATGTATCTTTATTTGGAATATTTAATCCAAAGAAATCTTTAGGTACAATAATAGGTAATTCTTTTTCTTTAGGTTTTTCAATATAATATTTTAATATATTTTTTATAGGAACTTCTTGACCTAATGAATTAACAACTAAATCACCAATTTTAAGATTATCAATAAATTCATATCCATCTGGTGTTTTAACTAATGTATTACTTAAAATACAAGGTATATAATTAATTTCATATGTAACTGATGATACACTACTATTTATATATCCAGGTGTAATAACGAATGCTTTTATAGTTTTAGTAGTACTAATTGTAATAGGACCTGTATATAATATAGAATCAATAGTTGGTGTAGTTCCATTTAATGTATAATATATTTTAGATGTTGGTAAAGCAGATATTATTATTTGTAATATAGAAAAATATGTACCACTTGGTAAATTAAATGTAGGTGGATTATTTGTTAAAATATTTGTATTTTGAATATAGAAATCAGATAAATATCTTAATTGTGTTTGCCATAAAGTACCTTGAACCCAGACTAAATCATAAATATATTTTGGATTAACTGTACCATCATCATTTAATTCAGAAATAATTAATGAATCTGATGCATCAGAATTTGGTAAATTAAAATAAAATGGTTTATATTCTAATAAATCGTGATTTAATAAGTTATCTTGGTCATATGCATTTATTTCAATTTTAGTTAATAATGCAGGTTCATTAGTTTCAATAACATATGCTTTACCAACTGTATCATTATATCTTAAATTATACTTTGATTGTTCAAAAGAAATATTTTCAATATTAGGAGCAATTATTGGAAATTCAGAATTATATAAATTTGTTGTTACTTCTAAAGTGAAATCTAATTCAAATGAATTAGATACATTATAAATTAATATTTTTAAATTATAAATACCAATATTTAGTGTGTTAGTCCAATTTATTGTTCCATATGGATCAATTGTAATACCATTAACAGGATTTTTAATTAAAAATAATGGTGAACTAAATGATTCTGATAATAATGGTGGACTAGAATTACCACTTGTACCATAATTTACTCTTATATATGAAGGTCTATAAGTTATATATAAAATATTTCCTAATGTATTACCTGCATCTTCTATTATATAATTATTTACATCAGGTCCATCTAATTCTAAATTTGATAAATATACTGGAACAAAATAACTTACATTAGGTGATATAAAATATGCACTATATGTATTTTTAATAAAAACTTTATCATTATTTATTACACCTGATAATTTATTAGATTTAACTTTAACAGATGATGTACCATCGTAAATTTTATCAAATACTTCAATTTGTAAAAATAAAGTTTTAGGTATAACATATAAAATTAATATTCCACTTCCTTGAACACCATTATAATTATAACCAATATTTAATTCATATGTATTTACTTTTAATATATTTGTTGTATAAATAACACCAAATGTTTCATCGACTGTAATACCATCAATTTCATTTAATAATATAAATGTACCACCACTTGGTATGACTGTTGGTTGAAACGATTCACCTTCAATACCATATTCAACAGTATAAAAGTTATCATAATTAATATATGGTAACACATTAAAATTAAATATAGTTTCAACAGTAATAGAATTAATTATATAATAAACAGTTATTTGATATGCACCAACTTCTAAACCTTCACCAAATGAAAATATACCTGTATCAGTATCAAATATTAAACCTTCTACCATTTCATTAATATTAACATCAAAAGTACCACCAGTTTGACTTATATATGGCGCATCTGAATCTCCTGTATAACCATATACTATATTTGCATCAGAATTATAATAAAATTCAGGATTAATTATAATATCAAAATTAAAATTAGAAGAAACATCTTTATACATATATAACATATTTATATTATAAAATCCAACTGGTGCTGTTCTTATACTTAATTGACCTGTTTTCGATGAAACTAATGAAATAAAATCATATTGTGATAATAAATAAATATTACCATCATTACCTGTTATTGGTTTTAATTCAGGAGTTAATATAGTAGTTTCTGTTTGAATAACATTAACATTAGAATATGATATCATTGGTCTAATTATAAAATTATATGTAAATATTGTTTCTAATTTATTTTTATAATAGCCAACATAAAAGAAATTTTTACCAACATCTAAACCATTATCTAATTTAATTATACCATTTGAACTATCAATTGAAATTTTTTCAGTTTGAATATATGTTTGAGGTTCAAAATTAATATAAAATTTACCATTATCTCTATTTTTAATTGGACTAATACTAGTATTTGATATACCATAATCAAATATTTCTGTTGGATAATATATTGATGGAATCATATTTTTTACTAATTTATAACTTGATGATATATCATTAAAACTATAATTAATATTAACACTAACTGTTTCTATATCAAAATTATCAGAAAAATAAACAACACCACTAATGGTATCTAATAAAATATTATTATTATATAATGTATCTAATAAAATATTATTATTATATAATGTATCTAATAAATTATTATTATTATTAATTATTGAATATGTACCGCCATATGGTAATGCAACTGGTATATTACTTTGACTGGAAGTACCAGCTATTATATTATTTATTTCATTATTATATGTGAAATATGGTAATTGTTTAACATAATAATTTAAGTATGTAGTAATATTATTTATTGTATAACCAATATTATATATATATTTACCAATATCTAATTGTGAATCTACTTGAATTATACCAGTATTTTGATTAATATTAGTATTTGTATTAGTATTATTTATACTGAATGTACCAAATAATGGACTTATTGTAGGAGCATCTGAATAAAATATTTTATTATATACAGTAGAAACATTATTATTAGTATAATAAAAAATAGGTTTTGATAAAACTGGTATTGTTAATTTATTAGAAACTTGATTATAAGTATAATTTATATTTAAATCATAACTACCAATATCTAATCCACCTATTATAAATTGACCACTACTATCAATAGTTACATTATTTATATTATTTATTTGAAAAGAACCAGATTTAGGATTAACAATAGGTTTATTTGATTTGTATGTTGATAAATAGTTAATTTCAATATTTGATATATCATAAGAAATATATGGTTGTACTGTTAAAAAATAATTATTTGTTTTGAATAAATTACTAACATTATATGTTACAGGAATAATATAATTATTAACTAAAACACTATCAGAAAATGATAATATACCATTTGAACTATCAATATTTATTCCAATATTTTTATAACTATTTGGTATTGAAAAAATACCATTATAAATATCAATATTTGGTTGATTTGAAAATCCTGAATAATTATAATTTATTAATGTACCAGAAATATCATATTTAAATAAAAATAAAACATAAACACTAAATGGTATTACTGTTGTTATATTATCATATGTATATTTAATATTAAAATTATAAATACCAATATCTAATATTCCAACACTAACTATTCCTAAACTTGAATTTATAGTGATATTTTCATTAGCATTTTCTAATTCAAATATACCACCAAATGGTGATATATATGGTATTTCTGTTTCTCCTGTATTTCCATTTAATAAATTTAAATAATTATTTAAATATCTAACAGTTGGTTTAACATTTATATTTACATTAATTTGTGTTGATTTTATTTTACTATATACTAATCCTAAAATCCATGAACCTACTTTAATATTTGATTGAATATTTAATGACCCATTTGTATTAATATTAACTTTTGAATATAAATTAATATCCATTGGTTGTATAATTTCAAATGTACCACCAGATGGGTCAACATATGGTATGCCAGTTATTATATTTGATATATCATAATAAATAGTAATATTATTATTTGGCTCATATAGTTTATAATTTGGATAAACTTGTAATTTAATATAATATTGATTAAAAATATTTTTCAAGTAATAATTAATAAATAAATTATAATCATTAGGTGGTATTCTATTATATAAATTAATTTCACCTGTAAATTTATCTAATGAAATATTAGATTGAATAAAAGAATTAGATGAATCGTTAAAATAAAAAAGACCTTTTGTTGGAACAACTGTTGGTAAATCTAATGTATATTTTTCAGTAAATATATTATAATTAATAATTACACCAGAAACAGTATATGATAATAATGGTTTAACATTTAATACATAATTAAAAGTATTATAAATTTGATTAACTGTATATTTAATACTTAAATTATATGAACCAACATTAATATAATCACCAAAATATATTTGACCATTAGAACTATCAATTGATACTTTTGTTTTTTGAAAATCTAATTCATCAATATTATCAAAACTATAAGTACCAAATTTTTCTAAACCAAATGGTATTTCTGAATAATCAGTTAAACCATAATCAATATTTATTGAACCTTTTAAATAACTAATATATGGTTTTACTATAATTGTAAAATCTGTAAATGTAACAGAACCTGCTAATACATATTTTAATCTTATTGTATATCGATTAATACTAACTAAATTAATATTAATTATACCAGTAGTTTCATTAATTGATAATGTATATTCATCTAATAAACCATAATTTTCAATATAAAATTTACCACCTGTAGTTAAAACAAATGGTTCATTAGAATAACCAATTGAACCATATATAACATCTAATGTATCATTTAAATAATAATAATTAGGTCTAACATTTAAACTATATTTTGCATAGTTGACTATTTTATTTAATTCATATTTAATATTAAAATTATATAAACCAACACTAATACCTTTATAAAAATTAATTAATCCAGTTAAATTATTTATATTTATTTTACTGGCTTCATTTCTATAATCAGTAATGTTACCAATAGTAAAATATCCACCAGATTGGTCAACAAATGGTCTTGTAGTTAAACCAGTTGTATTATAATCTAATACTAAACTAGATAAAGTATAATAAACATTTGGATAAACAGTTAAATCATATATTTGATTTGAACTGAGGTCATTAATTGCATATTTAATATTAAATTTATATTTACCAACTTTAATATTTGACCCAAAATTTAATAAACCGGAATAACCATTTAATACAACACCAAAATTATTAAATGTATTTTGATTTAATGAATATGATGTTTGAATTGGTATATTAAATGTACCAGATATTGAATTAATATAAAATGTACCCAATGATTGTTTAGCAATTGGAATTTCTGATGTATTTTGATATCCATATAACATTTCTTTTTTAGTAAATACATAATCTAACCATGGATTTATAATAATATTATAATTAGAATATACTGACATATTATTATATTTATATTGAACAGGTACAATATATTTACCAACATTATTTGTATTTTTAATTTCAATAACTCCACCAGAACCATCGACATAAAATTGTGGATCTAATGATGTAAATACACCTCTTTTAGGATTAACAAAAGGTTTTTCTGTAAAATAATCAGAACCATAAGTAGTTATTATAGAACCTTGTGAATATGCTAAATTAGGATAAATATTAATTGTATATGGTATTATTTCTTCAGATGAATTTGATAAATACGATACATTTAAATTATAAGCACCAACTCTTAAATCTTCAGTTGAAGTAATAATACCACTTGAAGCATCTATTTGGATTGTAGATAATAATCTAGAATTATTAATATCATTAAATGTTGCAGAAAATTTACCATTTGGTGGATTAAATGATGGTATTGTAGATGTTGTTGGATTAGTATAAAATGCATTAACAGTATCTGGATTATAAGAAACAGTTGGTTTAACTAATAATGTATAATTAATAACAACTGGACTACCAAATACAGTATATACAATTGGAATATAATAAATACCTGTTGTTAAATATGAAAATGTTAATATACCTGTTGTACTATTAATTGAAATACCATTAGTTGTTTCTTGTAATGTATAAACACCACCTAATACTTTAGCAATTGGTGCAGCTGTTGAACTAACAGAATTAAATCCAATAACACTATATGGTGGATTATAATATACATTAGCTAAAATTTGTAAAGTATATGTAACAGTATTTGAAACACCATTAACAGTATATTTTACAGTTAATGTCCAAAATCCAGCATTTACTAAACCAAATCTGATAATACCATTATTTTTATCTATTGAAATACCAGTATATATTAAATTAATTCTTGGAACTGATGCTGTAAAAATACCATTTGATGGTGCAAATGTTGGCATAACAGAAAAACTAATATCATGATATGGTACTCTATTTGAACTTGGTGTATATAATAAATATGGTTTCATTGTATATGATATTTCTGTTGAATTAAATGTATTTCCATAATTATAATTTACTTTTAATAAATATAATCCAACAGGAATTGAACTATTAAATGTAATTAAACCATTACCTGAATTAATACTGATTGCATTTGTTTCTATTAAATTATTGATTATTATATTACTTGATATATCAGATGCACCTTGAATAGTAAATGTACCACCAACTGGATCATAAATTGCTTCTGGTGTATAAGTTGTTGTATTATATTCAGAAATAAAATATGGATATCCATAATCAAGAATAGGTAATACTTTTATAAAATAATTAGTAGTACTGTATGTATTTCTTAAAGCATATTTTAATATTAGTGAATAGTCGCCAATTTCTAAATCATAACCAAAATTAATTATACCATTAGAAGCATCTATAAATAATCCATTATACATAGTTTCAATACTAAAGTTACCACCGGCTTGATTAACATACGGTTGAATAGAATATTTATTAGAATTATAAATAGTTGTAAAATTATCAGTTGAATAAAAATAAATTGGTTTAATATTTAATGTAAATAATGCAAAATTACTTGTATTATTATAAGTATATATAATTTTCATTGTATATAAATTAACATCTATTGTATTTGATAAATTAAAAATACCATATTGATAATTTACATCTAAATTATTAATTAATGAACCAGATAAATCTTCAAAAGTAAATGTTCCACCAGATTGGTCTACATATGGTATTACATATTCTGAAAATACATTTGTATAATCTAATTCAATGTAATTATAATTTAAATCAATATTTGGTATTACATTTAATAAATATGTATATTTAACAAATACATCAGCTAATGTATATTTAATATCAAAATAATATTTACCAACATTTATAAATTTATCAAACATTATTATTCCTGAATTATCAATATTAAATAAATTATTACTTATTTCAAAAACACCACCTTTTTGTAAATAAGTAGGTTGTTCAGAATATGAAATTTCATGGTTATATAATAAAGTTGTAATACCAGTAGAATATATTAATATTGGATTTACTGTTAAATTAAAATTAATACTAGTTGTAATTCCATTATATGTATAAAATACTGGTATAATATATTTACCTACATCAATATTATTAGTAAATGTTAATTGACCAGTTCCAGAATTTATTAATGCAACTTGATTTACACTATAAAAACCTTTTGAAGGATTAGCAATTGGAATAGTTGATGTTCCAGCAGTTTGATAATTTAATACTTTATTTAATGATGGATATCTAATAACAGGTAATATTTTGACATAAAAATAAGTATTAGCTGTTAAATTATTAAGAGTATATGATACATTTAATGTATATAATCCTACATCTAATTGATTTGTACAATAAATTATACCAGATGTATCAATAGTTACAATATTATTAAATACTAATGAACCTGATACATCACTAATACCAAATAATCCACCTTGTTGCATAGCAACTGGTAAATCACTATTTCCAAAATTTTCATAATTAATTGCTAAAATATTATTACTATAATAAATAACTGGTTTAACAGTTAAATTATATATTGTTGTATTACTTAAATTTTGTAAAGTATATTTAATTATAAAACTATATTGTCCAACGTCAATTATATTTGTATTGTTATTGAAAAGAATTATACCTGAATTATCAATTAATACCTGATTAGTTTCAACTAATGAACCAATATAATCTGCTATTTCAAATAAACCACCTTTTTGTTGATAATATGGTTCACTAGAATTATTAACTGTTTCATAATCAACTATACTTGTATTATTAGTATAATAAACAATTGGTAATACATTTAATATATATGTTGTACTATTAGTTATATTATTTACACTATAGTTTACTGTAATAATATTTGTACCAACATTATAATTATATGCTCGGTCAAATGATATAATTCCATTAGAATTAATATTTATATTTGACCCAGAAAATATACCATTTGATGGATTAACATAAGGAGCAATTGATATTCCAGATGTATCATATAATATAGTTAATGAATTGATATTATAATTAATAACTGGTAATACAATTAAATTAACAAAAGAACTACTAATAATTTGATTAATAAAATAATTAACTTTATAATAATAACTACCAACATAAATATTAGAATTAAAATTAATTTGTCCATTTGAGAAAATAGTTGTATTATTTGATAAATCTTCAATACTATAATTACCATTACTTGGAATTACATATGGTAATTCAGAATTAACAGAATTTTTATATAATGTATATATTGTGCTATTTATATAATAAAATCTTGGTCTTATAATCAAATCATAATATGTATTATTAAATGTATTATTTAATTGATATAATAGTCCAATACGATACATATTTACAGGTATGTTTGTACTGGTATAAATAATATTTTGTGTAACATAATTTGAACTAACTAAAGAACCTGATATATCATATACTGAAATAACACCACCTGATTGGTCTACATTTATATCATTAATATTAATATTATTAGATGTATCATAATATGTTTCATATACAGATTGTAAAAGACTAATATTTGGTCTTACTGTTAAATAATATGGAGTACTATTTGTATTATTATTATATGTATAATTAACTAATAAATTATAATTACCAACAACTAAATTATTACTAAAAATAAGAAAACCAGATAAATCTATAATAGTATTATTTGAACTAAAAGTTCCACCATTTGGATTAATATATGGTCTTTCACTCTTTGATGATGTTTTATAATTAATTATTGAACTATTATTTTTATAATAAACAGTAGGTATTACATTTAATAAATAATTAGTAGAATTTGATAAATTATTATTAGTATATTTAACATTAACATTATAATTTCCAACAGGTATTTCTTTATTAAATGAAAGTCTACCAGTTGTTGAATTAATATTTATTTTTGATAATTGAATTATACTTGAAATTGTATAAATACCATTATTTGGTTGTACACTTGGTAATATACTATTTCCTGAATTATCATATGTAATAGTTAATGTATTAATATTATAATTAATAGTTGGAATTATACGTAATTGATAACTAAATAAAGTAATTAATGAATTATACATATAACTAACATTAAAATTATAAATACCAACAGGAATATCATTTGTAAATATTATTTGACCAATTTGATTTATATATGCTTTATTTAACTGAACTAAAATATTATCAACTTCTAATAAACTAAATGCTCCATTACTTGGATTTATTTCTGGTATTATACTATTTCCAGGAACATTATATGGTAACACTAAATAATTTATATAATAATTTATATATGGTTTTACAACTAAATTATGAACAATAAATTTATAACCTTTATTATATTCATATTTAATATTAAAATAATAACTACTAACATCAATACCAGGATTATATATTAATTTACCAGTTGTTGTATTTAATTCTACTAAATTTATTAAATTAGAACAAGAAAAAGAACCACCTGATGGTATTACACTAGCATTTGCAGATGCATCAATAATGCTACTAATATATTGTATTTCTTTAAAATCTTGTTGTAATATATATTTAAAAAACGGACTTGAATTAACAGAGTAAATAAAAGAATTACCACGATAGATTACTCTGAAATTATAAAATCCAACATCAATATTATTAGTAAATGTTAATTGACCTTTTGAATTTACAGTTACTTTATTTTGACTAACAATATTAGAAGATATGTCTTGTAAACTAAAAATACCACCAGATGGATCATAAAATGGTAATTCTGATTTTCCACCTGATAAATATTCTAAATTAATTATTCCTGGTATGTAACCAAAATTTGATAAAATACTTACATTTACTCTTGCACTATTTATTATATTATTTACATTATATGTAATACCAAATCCATAATTACCTAATTCAGCAGTTGATACTATATTTAGTATCCCACTTGAAGTTATAGTTGCTTTATTTGTTCTTGCTAAATTACCAATAACATCAGATATAGTAAATATACCATTATTTGGGCTAATATTAGGACTAGCTAATACTAAACCATCACCATAAGTAATTTGTATATTTGAATTAGGATATGAAATAATTGGTCTGACTATTAATTGATGTGTTTGTTGTGATGATACAGTTGCTAATGTATAAATAGTAATAAAACTATATCTACCAACTGGAATAGAATCAGAAAAGATTATATTACCTGTATTATTAATTGAGATTAAATTATTTCCAATAAGAGAAAATGTACCACCTGATTGATCTACAAATGGTCTAGAACTTATAAAACTAGTTGAAAATAATATATCTGTTAAATATGTATCATAATAATATATTGGTCTTATATTTTGGATTCTAGTAGATGTTGTTGCAGTACTATAAGAATTAATTAAATTTGGAGTAAATAATGCATTTAACCAATATTTTTTAACTGGAAAGTTTGTAAAATTATAAACAACTTGTGATGTATTAAGACTAACATTTGTATCAAATAATAATGTTTGATTATCATATAGTTTTAAATTACCTTCTGGACTAGAAATAAATGTTAATAATAAACTATTACTACATACAATTTTAATATCAAAAAAACTAGTTGCATAAATATTCAAAATATTTTCATTAGTTCCAGAAGTTAATATTGACCATGTTATACCACGATTAGAACTTTTAAGTATAATACCATTATTACCACCAATAATAACATCGTTTGTATTAATGTTATATATTGAATTTAGTTTTTCATTGGTTAAAGTATTTAATTTAGTCCATATTCTTCCATCATTTGTTCTTAATATTAAACCATTATCACCAACAATATAACCATTATAAATATCAACCATATTTATTGATACAAAATTATCATTAACATTTGTAATTTGTTGTTTAGTAAAACTAATACCACCATTATTTGATGTTAATATAAATTTATTATTTGTTATAACAAATATATTACTGGAATCAACTGCTTCTATGTCGATAAAATTACTACTAAAATCTGTATAAATTAAATTACCAGATTTATATATTTGATTATTTGATATAACAAAATTATTTGAAAAACTAACTATATTACTTGAATAACTTGTTGTACTATAACTTGACCAATTGTTAGTTGTTGTTAATAATTGATTATTACTAGAAATAATATTGTTTCTGATTCTATTTAATGGTAAATTAGTATTTTGTACAAGTGCATAAGTATTTGCATTTAATATTTTACCATCTGATGTTATTATAATATTATTAGTAATATCAATTATATTTGTAATATAATCTTGTATCCATAATGGTTCCCAATTAATAATTGCAGTATTTGAAATATCTTTGTAGGTCCATGTATTATTTACTATATTTAAATTTATTTTAGTTGGATAAATTATGCTTGCATTAGCACTAGAATCATTTGCACTATAATTAAATGAATCTGTTCCTGATAATATAATATTATTAATATTAATAAGTTTATTTATACCAACCCCTGAATTAATAAAATTAGATTTATAATCATTAACAGTTACAATATCAGTACCTATATCATAAATTATAGGATTATAAACTATAGCACTAATAGTATTATCATAAATTTTATTTTGACCTGTAAATTTAATATTAATTGGTTTTTTAGTTATATCACCAGTTGCAATATATGATACTAAATTATAATTATATGCTAAATTACCAGAAATAGTAGAACCTGATAATATTATTTGTTTATTATTTTCTGTTAATGAATTTAAAAATGTTGAATCAGTATAATTAAATATAACACCTGATAAATCTTCAGTATAAACACCGCTAATAGTCCATGATAATAAACCAGTACTTGTAGTTTTATCATAAATTTTACTAGCACTTTTTACAACTACTGTTACAGGACTTGGTATAATTGTTCCGCTTGCTGTTTGTATTTCATTATCTAAAACATAATTTAAACTATTTGGACCTTTAAATCTAATATTTTGTATATTAATATTTTTATTATTATCAACATATTTATTATCATAATTTGCAATCCAATCTGATATACTAATAGTATTTATATCTAAATTAATTAAACCATTAATAATAGGATTATATAATGTAACATCAGTTTTATTATTATATATTCTTGTATATGCTTTAAAATTAGTATTTACTACTTTTGGTATAATATTAGCTGAAATTGTGGGAACAGAAGTAATTTCATAATTAGTATTATTTAAAATTAAATTAGATATAGTTACATAATTTATACCAACATTTTTATTAGAAAATGTTCCATTATATGATAATAAACTAATATCTGTATCAGAAGCTATTACATTTTGAAAATAATAATTAGTTCCATAAAAATTAGTAGTTCCATCATAAGTTTTATTACCATTATAAAATATAACTGTAATTGGTCTTTTATAAATAATAGCAGGTTGAGATTGAATAGGTTTTACTGTATAATTAAAATTAGTTAATATTACATTTGAAATATCAATAAATGTATTAATAGCATTAAATGATTTATATGAACCAATAAAACTAGATACAGTAATATTTTCATTAGTTTGTAAATATATATCAGTTAAATTTTGTGTTCCATCATAATATTTATTTTTATTAAAATATATTAAATCTAATGGTTTTGGTAATATTTCTGCATAAATTGGTTCAATTGTATAACTATAATTTGAAGAATTTGTACCTGTTAATATTAAATTTGTTATATTAATTCTTTGTATTCCTGCATTTGGATTTTCAAATTTAGATATATAATAAATTACATTAATATTATCAGATGGATTAGCTCCACTAATTGTAATATTTAATGGTCCGGTATTTAATGTTGTATCATAAATTTTAGACCCACCTGTAAATGTAATATTTAATGATTGAGATAAAATATTTCTATATATTGGTGAAACTATAATATTATAATTGTTTGCATCAAGACCACTTAAAACAACATTAGTTGTATTAATTTTTTGTAATCCATATGTTGATGAAGCAAATGTAGATGTAAAAGAACTTACAACTACATCATCATAATTATATACATTTTGTAATGTAATTAAAGGATTAACAACATCAGTAGTTCCATCATAATATTTATCATCAGCTGTTAATATACCACTTAAATCAGCTTTTGATATTAATCCATTATTAGTACTATAAGCAGTAACAATATAATTAGTTGCACTGGCACCAGTACCACTCAATACAATATTAGATACATCAATTTGTTGAAATCCTACTGATTTATTTCTAAAATATGAATTATAACTTTGTACAAATATATTTTCTCCAGAAATAAGACCATTTATACTACTAACTAATGGTCCAGTATTTAATGTTGAATCATATTTTTTATTACCACCACTAAAATTTACTGTTACGTTTTTAGGGAAAATCCATGCACTAATTGTTGTATTAGTAATTATATTATAGTTGTTTAAATTAATTGTTGATAATAAATAATTAGTAACTGTAATATAATTTAAACCAACATTTGGACTAGAAAATGATGCATTATAATATAACAAAGTAACAGATGGATTATCAAATATTATATCTAAATTTGTAACATTTGTTGTTCCATCATAAATTTTATTACCACCTGTAAAATATAAATGTATAGCTTCTTTATAAATATTTGCATTAATTGGTCTTACTGGATTAATAAAATAATTTGTATTATTAATACTTAAATTAGATATATCAATACGTTGTAAACCAACATTTGGTGTATTAAATTTAGAATCATAATATAATACTGATACAGGTGCACTATTTATTACACCACTAATTGTATAATTTAATGAATTGCCTGGTGCAACTGTTCCATCATATGATTTATCACCACCTGTAAATAAAAAATATAATCCTTTTTGTGTAATTGTTCCAGATTTAGATATAACATCATTTAATACATAATTAAATATTGAGCCACTAAATATTAAACCAGATATATCTAATCTTCTTAATCCTACATCTTGATTATCAAAATTTGCATTGTAATTTACTAATTTAATATTATCTCTTGGATATATTCCAATAATAGAATATGATAAATCTGTTATAGTTGTTAATCCATCAAATACTTTATCTTTATTATTAAAATAAACATCAAATGGTTTTGGTATTATATAACCAGATAAACTTGGGACTGAATTTAAAATATAATTAGTTGTACTACCCCCTAATATAATATTAGAAACATCAACTAATGAATAACCAACATCTATATTTTTAAATCTAGATACAAAATAAAGAATACTTAAATTATCTTCAGTAATACCATTTACTATTTTTAAAGATGAATTTTGAGAAAATGATTGTGTACTATCATAATTTTTAACTAAATAATTAGGAACAATATCAAGATTTCTTTTATTTATAAAACCAGATATTGATTTTAATTGTTGAATATTATAATTATTATTGGTTAATCCTAATACAATCATATTACTAATAGTAATTTGTTGATATCCACTATTATAATTATCATAATATGGTAAAAATGATGCTGAAATAGTTTCTGAAGATACAATATTATCAAAATTCCATGAATATGAACCAACTACTGTAGTTCTATCATATATTTTATTACCACCTAAAAAGTTAAATGTTAATGTTCTTTTTGAAATAGTTTTATAAATAGATTGTATTGGTTGTAAATCATAATTTGATACTGTTAAACCAGATAATATTACATTTGATATATCAATACGTTGAATACCAACATTTTTATCTAAATAAAATGAACTAAAACTATCAACATTTATAACTTCATTAGCAACATTGTTACTTATTTGCCACGATAATGTATTTGGTATAGTTGTACCATCATATATTTTAACACCATTATTAAATGTTATATTTAATTGTCTTTTATTTATTAATGCATATATTGAATCAATTGGTAAAATAATATAATTATTTGATGTAATACCTTTTAATATTATATTTGATATATCTATTCTTCTTAATCCAACATTTTGTGTTGAAAATATTGCATTATATGATGATATATCAATTGATTCTCCAGAAACAATATTATTAATTGTCCAAGATACTGGACCAGCTAATCTTAAAGAATCATAAGTTTTAGAACCACCATTAAAATTTGCAGTTATATATCGTGGACTTATAACTCCTACTATAGGTAATACAGGTTTAATAAAATAATTAAAAACTGTTGTTCCTATTAATGATACATTTGAAATATCAATAATTTGATTACCAATATTTGAAGTTCTATATTTTGATGTCCAACTTGAAATAATTATTGATTCTGAATCTATAATACCTGATATACTATATGTTAATGTATTTGGTATAGTAGTACCATCATATGTTTTATTACCTCCATAAAAACTAGTAATTAATTGTTTTTGATTAATATTACTATAATGAGGTACTATTGGATTTAAATAATAATTAAGAACAGTGTTGCCTTGTATAATTAAATTAGAAACATCAATACGATTTAATCCAACATTTTGTGTTGAGAAAAAAGCAATATATGTTGATATAGTAATTACTTCTGTTCCAATAATTCCACTTAATAAACCGTTAATACTAGGACCAACATATCTTGTAGAATCATAAACTTTAGTTCCTCCTGAAAATGTAGCTGTTATATCTTTTTTACTAATTGTACCCATAATAGGTTTAACTGGTTGAAGATAATAATTGGAAACAGTAGAACCAAATAAGATTATATTTGATATATCTATACGTTGTTGACCTGCATTAGTATTTATATATTTTGCATCATAATTATTTATTATTATTCTTTCATTATTAACCATACCACTTGTTGTCCATGTTAGTGAACCAGGTACTGATGTTGCATCATATATTTTATTTCCTCCATTAAAAGTAGCTACAATTGGTATAGAACTAATATAAGCAGTAACCATTTTAACAGGTTCTAAATAATAATTTGAAACTGTAAATCCATTAAATGAAATATTTGATACATCAATAAATTGATAACCAACATTAGATGATTTAAATTTAGAATCCCAACTAGATAATACTATTAATTCTGTTCCAATGATACCAGATAATGAATAATTTAATAATGGTGTTTCTCTTGTTCCATCGTAATTTTTATTACCATCTGAAAAGGTAGCATTAAAATTTTTCTTATTAATATTACTATAATGAGGTACTATTGGATTTAAATAATAATTAGTAACTGTAGAACCTGTTATAATTACGTTGGAAACATCTATACGATTTAATCCTACATTTTGTGTTGAAAATAAAGAAATATATGTTGATATAGTAATTAACTCTGCCCCAATAATTCCACTAGTTGTCCATGAGAGTGGACCAACATATCTTGTAGAATCATAAACTTTACTTCCACCAGAAAATGTTACTGTTATATCTTTTTGACTAATTGTACCCATAATTGGTCTAACAGGTTGTAAATAATAATTAGATGCTGTTGCTCCAAATAATCTTGTATTTGATATATCAATACGTTGAAAACCTGCATTAGGATTAATATATCTTGAAACATAATTACCTAATGTTATTATTTCATTATTAACCATACCACTTGTTGTCCATGTTAGTGGACCAGTTACTAATGTACTATTATATATTTTATCACCTCCATTAAATGATGCTACAATTGGAATAGAACTAATATAAGCAGTTAACATTTTAACAGGTTCTAAATAATAATTAGATGCAGTAAATCCATTAAATGAAACATTTGATATATCAATAAATTGATAACCAACATTTGATGATTTAAATTTAGAAATCCAATTAGTTAATACAATTGTTTCTGTTCCAATAATTCCAGATAATGAATAATCTAAAACAGGTGTTTCAATTGTACCATCATAATTTTTATCACCATTTAAAAATGTAGCATTAAAATTTTTTTTATTAATATTACTATAAAAAGGTACAATTGGATTAATTAAATAATTAGTAACTGTAGGACCATCTATAATTACATTAGATACATCAATACGTTGTCTTCCTACATTTTGTGTTGAGAAAAAAGCAATATATGTTGATATTGTTATTAATTCATTATTTTCAATTCCTGAAATAATACCATTAATAGTAGGTCCAACATATCTTGTTGAATCATATATTTTTGAACCACCTGAAAATGTTATATCTAAATTTTTATAATATATATTTGCATATAGTGGTACTACTATACTTGTATAATTATTTGATGATAATACTAAATTAGAAAAATCAATTAAATTATAGCCAACATTTGGATTTGAAAATTGACTATCAAATGAACTTAAATTTACTCTTTCTCTACCAACTTGACCACTAAGTGACCACATAATCAAGCTAGGAACTAAAGTTCCATCATAAATTTTATCACCACCTTCAAATGTAACAATTAAATCTTTTTGATATATTGTACTGCTAATAGAATAAATTGGTCTAATTATATAATTATCTGCTGTTTGTCCATATAATTCAATATTTGATATATCTATTATTTGATAACCAGCATTTTTAGATCTATATCTTGATACATAACTACTTATATCAACAAATTCATTTTCTACAATACCACTAATATCATATGGTAATAATTGAGTTTCCTTTGTTCCATCATAAATTTTATTTACATTTGAAAAAGTAATTGTTAATAATTTAGATAATATAAATCTAGTAAATGGTACATATGAACCTACATAATTTAATACATTTGCGCCTGATAAATCTATATTAGAAATATCTACATTATTTAATCCTATATTACTTGAAACAAAGTTTCCAACCCATGTATTTAATAATGATATTGAATCACCATCATATGTTCCACTTAATGTTATACGTGTAACTCTACCAAGTACAGTTGTACCATCATATGTTTTATCGCCACCTGTTACTTTTAATAAAATTTTTTTAGGATAAATTTCTGAACTAAATGGTCTAATAGGTACAAGTTTATAATTAGATACAGTTGGACCTGCTATTTTTAAATTAGATACATCAATTAATTGTATTCCTGAATTTACATCTTTAAATCTACTAATATATGTACTAATTGTTAAATATTCACCTAATGCAATATTTGATAAATCAATATTAATAGGACCAGTAAAATTAGTTTTATCATATACTTTTTGTCCTCTAGATATTACAGGAGTTATATATCTATAATTAATATATGATATAAATGGTGGTACTGCTTTAACATAATAATTATCACTTGATATTATAATATCAGATACATCAATTAAGTTATATCCAACTGTTTTTTTCTTATATCTTGAATAATAACTTGAAATAGTAATTATTTCTTCATTTACCATACCAGATAATGAATATGTAATTGGTCCTGTATCAAAATTATTATCATATGTTTTATCACCATCATAAAATGTAGCAATTAGTTCTTTTTTTGATATAGTTCTTGTAAAAGGTTCATATACGGTTACATAATTAATATTTTGTAAATTAATATTAGATACATCAATAAGCCATGTCCCTACAGTTGGTGATTTAAAATTAGCATCAAAACTATAAATATTTACTATTTCTTGACCTATCATACCACTTAATGACCATTCTAAAGATGCAGTAGTATATGAATCATAAATTTTATTACCTCCATAAAATGTTGCAATTAATGTTTTAGCAGTAATTAAACCAATAATTGATATTTGATTATATAAAATATAATTATAACTATTAAAACCAGTTAACATAATTTGTGGGAAATTAATTAAATTATATCCAGCATTTGGTGATTCATATACTGGATACCAATTAGAAATATCAACATCTTGAGTACCAATTATACCAGATAATGTATATGATATTGGTCCAGGTGCTAATTCACTATCATATATTTTATCTCCACCTACAAAATATGGATAAATTGTTTTTGGACGAATTAAACCAGGTACAGGTTTCATTACAGGAAAAACATATGCATCTAAAAACATTGATGAATAAACAACATTAGAAATATCAATAAACCATTCTCCAGTATCACGACTTTTATAAGTTGCTGTAAATCCAGAAATAGTTAAATTATCTTCTTCAATCATACCACTAATAGAATAGGTTAATGTAAATTTAGCATCATTATTATTATCATATATTTTATGACCACCATACCAATTAATAATTAAATTATTTTGAATAATTCTACCAATTATTGGTGTTACAGTTTTAACAATATAATTTCCAGCATCTGTTCCCCATAATGTTGCTGATGAAATATCAATAAAATGCCAACCAATAGAAGCTTGTCTAAATTTAGCAATTGATGAACTAATTGTTACATAATCATTTCCTAATATTCCACTTAATGTTCCTACTAAACCATTTGGCTCTCTTGTTCCATCATAACCTTTATATTTTGATGTATACCATGCTGTTAATAATCGTGGTTCAATTAAACCAACAACTGCAGGAACTGGTACAATATAATAATTATCAACAGTGTAACCAGATAATGTAATATTACAAATATCAATAAATTGATAACCTGCTTGATTTGTATGAAAACGAATATCATATGAAACAACAGAAATACTTTCATTATTAATAATTCCACTAATAGTAGTAATAACATCTCCATAACCAATATTATTACCATCATAAACTTTTGAATAAAATTGAGTATTTAATACTAATGGTGCTTTATTAATAGTTAATATTGATTCATCATAAATAATTGTATAATTTTGTGTATCTACACCACTTGGAATTATATTATATGTTCCTACATTTACTGATTGATATGATGTACCAACATTTAATAATTGACCAATAAAAATATCAGATGTATCTGTTCCTAATAATCCTTCCCATGTTACTGGAATATCATTATATGGTATAGCATCATATATTTTAGTAACAGGTAATGCTCTTATTTTAACTTCTGCTTTATCAATAATTAAAGTACCATTATAATAACTAATTACATAATTACCACTATTTAAAGTTGGATTGGCTATCATAGTATATGAACCAATATTTTTAGCAGTTTCATATGTTCCAGAATAAACTAAATATCCAGAAACATCCCACACAGTATGAAAATATGATAATGTTGGATTTGTAAAAAATAAATTATCATAAAACTTTCTAAAATTATTTGCTGCTACTAAAAAATCATCATAATAAATTGTTAATATACCATTAATAAACATAATATCATAATTTGTTGATGTTAATCCACTTGGTTGAATTATATATGTTCCTACATCAGTTGCATTAATAAAACTACCAGTAAATATTAAACTACCTGACAAATCTGAATTAAATTCTGATTCTGAATTAACAAAACCATCATAAAAAACAGTGTTAAAATCAGTATATGCATATCTATCATATATTTTACCAACATTATTTGCAATAACTAATAATGAGGCTGGAATAATTTTTAAATATGTTTTATCATAAGTAATATGATAATTATTTGATGATAAACCACTTGGTATTATATCATATACACCAACATTTACTGCATTTAAATAAGAACCACTTAATGTTAAAGTACCAGATAAAACTGATTCAGTTTCTGAATCAATTAATCCTGAATAATTTATTACATAATCATTAAATGTATTTGTTCCATCATATACTTTTATATAATCATTAACTGAAATTGATAATTCTGTTGGGATAATAGTTAATGTACCATTTTCATAATTAATATAATATTCAGTTGATGATAAACCACTTGGAATAATAGTATATGTTCCTACATTTAATCCAGTTGTATATGTTCCACTATAACTAATAGTTCCAGATAATGTATTTAAAACAGGTAAATCTAATGTTATTAATGGTTCATTAAAATAAACACCATCATATGGTTTTGTAAATGATACTGCTTTTACAGTAACAGTTGTCATAAAAAATAAATATGGATATTTTAAAATTTTATCATTAAAATAAATATCTTTTATATTTACATTATCTGATTCTAATATCCAATTACCTCCACTAGATATATTACCAAGATCATCATTTGATGCTCTAATATTTATATTTAAGGTAGTTTCTAATCTATTAAATACAAAATGATAATTACTATCTTTATCTAATCTACAACTTAAAAAATCAAAGTTTTTTAATGAATATGTAAATTTTAATGATAATAAAAAGTTTCTGATTTCACTCCATGAATTTAATAAATTATCTTGTGTTTCAACATTATTTAAAATACTTGGTGTTTTTTGTTTATCCAATAATTTATAAGTTGGTAATATATAACCATGTCTTAATAAACCAATTGATTCAATTTTACTTACACCTAAATTTTCTATTTTTTTATTTAATGTAATAAATGTATCAGTGTAATAATCTAATAGTATGTACTTTACCTTTGGTGTTTTTATAGACGCTTTTATTTGTTCAATATTTAATATTCGCGAATCTATAATTAATAAATTTGTATTGTTCATATTAATTAATATATTAAAAAAATATAGTTTTATTTTTTTAATATATAATATTAATTTTCTTTATATTAAAATTTTATAATTAATAATTATTTTAACTTAAAATTATAATTATTTTATATGCTTTTTTAAACTTTCTATTTATTTTATATTTATGTTTCTTATTTTTTTAATTTATTAGATTCTTCTACTTTTCTTAATTTATATCTTTCTTCTTTCATTCTTTTTTCATTTTTATCTCTCTCTTCTACATTTTCTTTTGTTCCAGGTACAATAGAAATAAATATACGATAATCATCCATTTTTGGTTCTGAATGAATTGCCCCTCTAATACCACCTGAATTTGCAAAAAATATCACACCTTGATTTTTACCTAATTGAACCATATCATTATTTTTAGGTAAAGTAGCATATAAAGTGCGATATCTTTCATTTATTTCTTCTTGTTCTTCATATGTAAAAGGAATACCAATTCTTTCTCTTTTCATTCTTCGTTCTTCATCTTCTTGCTCTTCTATTTCATTAAATTTTATAGAATTAGGTGTTGATGATTTTATAAATAATGTACCAGGACCTTTTAAAACTGTTGCAAATTTTGATGTAATAATAGAAGGGTCGAAATATGAACCATCACGATGCCATCTTGGAATATCATATTCTTTTAATGGAGGTGATGCTCTAATAATTAACAAAAAGTTTTCCATATTATATCCTTCTAAAACTTTTTTAATCAGTTTTAAAATTATTTGTTCTAAATTATTTATATCTTCTTTTGTATTAGAACCAATTTTTGATAAAAAAGTATTTAAATCATCAATTCCAGTAAGTGACCTTATTGAACCATTATAATTATAATTATAATAAGCTTTAATATTAAAATTATCAATTGACTCTTGTTCTTGTTTAGTATAATTTATATCAAATAAATTAAAATCATATTTTTCTGAATTTAAATACTCACTAATTTGACGTGAATCTATAATTTCTGCACTAGCGCCACCACCACCTTTTTGTGCAAGTAAATTTTTCAAATTAAGATATTTATTTTTATATTTTTGATATTTTATTTGAAAAGACATATATATATTATATTTTATATAT
>JACCDH010086142.1_pt1 | contig 34522 bp, 37 predicted proteins | sample 7442481 | NCBI WGS metagenome assembly JACCDH01 (sample SAMN15323433, study PRJNA562643) | freshwater metagenome | isolation source: river surface water | place: USA:Blue River Watershed | collected 2017-08-15
AATATTTTAAATAGTCATAAATTTAAACAATCATAAATTTAAACAATCATAAAACACTTAAAAATATTATATTATTATTTATTAGTAAATATTTGTATGAATAATAATGATACTAACATTTTAGTAAATAAATCTAATTCTCAATCTCAAATGTGTAATTCAGAGAGAAAGTTTATTGACTTATTAGATTCTGTGCCGAATGATATTAAAATTATCATTTTTGAATATATACAACCTCGTATACTTATCACTTTATCAAAAAAATATTATATTGATAATCACTTTATTATTTATAAATTAATACCACATAAATATGAAACATATGTTCGTGATATTATTCGCCGTGACTTAGATTTCCCTTTTTCACAGGTTTTAAATGAGAATTTTTATCGCTGGATTGGTTTTAAAAATTATATTTATGATTATAAATCATTTGCAAATTATACATATTTTTTACAATATTACTGCATAGAGAATGATTCGTCAAAATGTAGAATCAAATTAAAAGAATTCTTTGATAAAAGTGGTTTAAGTAAAAATCAATATAAAAAGATTATTATAAGAAATATAAGAAAGTAAAAAATAAAAATTTCAAAATGGATAAACTCGTTTTAAATAAAATCCTAGATCGCGAAGAAAATTCTAAAAAATTTAAAGAATATCTAAATCACTTTGAAGCAAATAAAAATGATTTATTAACAAAAAAAGGAATTTATGTTTATGGAGACCCAGGAACAGGTAAAACTTCATTTGTTATGAATTTATTAAAAGAAATGGATTATGATATCGTAAAATATGATGCGGGTGATGTACGTAATAAATCAATAATTGAAACAATAACAAAACATAATATGTCCGACAAGAATATTATGAGTCTTTTTAACAAAAAAGTCAAAAAAATTGCTATTGTTATGGATGAAATTGACGGAATGAATAATGGTGATAAAGGTGGAATAAATACACTCATCAAATTAATCCGTCCAAAAAAGACGAAAAAACAAAAATTAGAAGAAGTAACTTTGAATCCGATTATTTGTATTGGTAATTATCATTTAGACAAAAAAATAAAAGAATTAATGAAAGTTTGTAATATTATTGAATTGAAGACACCAAATGAAACACAAGTCAATCAAATAACAAAAATATTATTACCTGATTTAAAAGATTGTTATAGAAAGAAAGTAATTTCTTGTGCTAGCGGAGATTTAAGAAAAATAAATAGCTTATATCAAATTTATAAAACAAATAAAGCTTTAGTAAATAGTGAAACTTTTTATGATATTTTTCAGAAAAAATCCTATAATGATGATACTAAGAAAATTATAGAAAAGCTTTTTAATAATAACTATTCTCTTAATGAGCATTCAACATTAATGAATGAAACAGATAGAACTAGTGTTGGTTTATTATGGCACGAGAATATTATTGATGTTTTAGAAAAAGAAAAAGTAAATAAATCAATTCCATTTTATTATGGTTTATTAAATAATATTTGTTTAGCTGATTATATTGACCGTATAACATTCCAAAAACAGATTTGGATTTTTAATGAGATGAGTTCTCTTATTAAGACATTTAAGAACAATAAAATATATCAAGAAAAATTCACAAATAAACCAAAATATAATCCAGCAGAAGTAAGATTTACAAAAGTTTTAACAAAGTATTCTACTGAATATCATAATTATAATTTTGTCCAAAGCTTAAGTCAAATGTTAGGAATGGATAAAAAAGATTTATTTGCTTTCTTTTTGGATTTGAAAAATAAATATGATGATGCTCAAATTTTAGCACTTTTTGAAAATTATGAAATATCAAAATTGGATATTAACCGTATTTATAGATATATAGATAAATATGTGACTGAAAATGCTAAGGATTTAGAAGATATTGCGTTTGAAGATGTAGAGAGTAGCAATTGTTGTGATGATGAAGAATAGAATAAAATATAAAATTGAACATTATATTTTATTTTATAAATTAGATATTATTATAAACACACAATCCTATATAATTAAAATGCGAACATTACTATTATTCATAATTTTAATACATATTTATTATTGTTTATCATATGATAAAGTTATATATCATATGAAACTTACTACTGCTGATTTAGATTGGTATAGTAGATATAACTTTTATTTTGAGCAAAATTATTATAATTATCACAGGTGTTATCGTACTTATTTATATGCTGGTTGTAATGAATTATTTGATTGTGGATATCATCTTTATATTTATGAATATGAAAAAAAACCAGTAGATTGTATTTATACTGGTGGACATTCTTATAAATATTAAGATGCATATCAAATAAACTTAATTAAACTTAAACCTTCAAATATTTTGCCTTAGCAATCATATATTTTTCTGACCACATATTTTTAATATCTTGAGATACTGTTTCATGTTGATGCATTTCGTATTGTTCTGGAGTATCATAAAATAATGTAATTGGCTCTTGTCCAAATTCACCTGTTGAAACCTTCACCTTGAAAAATAAATTTTCATATCCTGAACCAACCTTGTATTCTGGTGAATAATAATCACCTGAAATAGCATGTCTAATGAAATTATCTTGTCCTCTTGAACCAAAATAGTTAATCTTTAACACTTTACTATAAGTATCATTTCCTTCTCTTTTCATTACAGTTTTCGTTGTTCTAAAATAATATTTATCGTGCTTATTAACTAATTCCTTTGGTGAATCAAACTCATTTGCTTGAGTTGGGTCAAAACGGTCTTCTTGATACATTCCTTTGTTATGTATTTGTTTATATAATAGTTATTATATTTGTCTTTAAATTATAATTTAATTAAATGAATTTGTATTATTTAAATTATATAATTATTATTTTACTTGTATTCTTTTTTATTCTCTATTCTTCAGATTTGTTATTATTACTAGTACTAATATTCATTTTGCCTTCATATTCTTCTCTCATTTTCTTAATTCTTTCTATATTCTCAGTAATCATTTTCTTCATCTTTTCTTCCAAATATGCGTTCTTTTCTTTCAATGAGTTATTTTCTTGAATCATTTGTTGAATATACGCTCCTTGTTGTTGAACTTGTTGTTTTAAATTAGTCAAAAACATATGTGGATTTTCTTTTTCCATTTTTTCTTGTTGTTGTGCTACATATGCCTTTTGTTGTTCTTGAATTAATTTTTCTCTTTGTTCTGTTAATTTTCTCATACTTTCCATAACATCTGGTTTATTTGATGGATCACCTGGATTATAAACAGCCAAAATCTTATCTATATCTTCCATAAAAAATTGTTTAATATCTGGGTCTTTCACAAAATCATCTACTGTAATAGTAGTTTCTTTAATATTTGGGTCATTATCCTTATTCGCCAATAATGTCTTCTTATCAAATGAATTTTGAACATGAGAAAATACTAAGATTGTTTTCAAAGAATCTAATTGAACAAATGGAACTGTATATCCTTTCAAAAAATGTTTCTCTTCTGCTAATGATTCTGTCTCATTATAACTAGATGTTTTTAATAATTCTCTTTTAAACGCGAATGTTGCTGCTGTAGCATGATTCGGACCATATGGACCAAATTGATACATTTTACTTACATGCTTAAAATATAAATACATTCTACTTGAACCAGCACATAAAGCTCTTGTATTTTTTCTCAATGTTTCAACTGCGTGGCTAACTCTTTCTGGTGGATAATAATCATCATCATCCATATAAACAATAATTTCACCCGACGACTTTTCATGCATTAAATTACGCTTTCTTCCTAGAGTCATTTTTTCATCATATTTGAAATATTTTACTTGTGGAATATGAGAAACCATATCTTCAATTTTATCAGACCCATCATCAATAATAATCCATTCCATTTTATCCTTTGGATATGTTTGATGTTCAAAACATTTAATCATATATGGAATAAATGGTCTTCTATTAAAGGTTGGTGTACAAATACTAACAAATGGAAGATTATCTGGATTATTTTTCTTCTCAATCTTTTTTTGCTTCTTTTGTTGAGCTGCTTTTCCCATTCTAACAACAATATAAAAAATATATGTAATAATTTTTATATTGTTTTATTTATTATTTATTTATTTTTTGTATTTCTTTATTTTTACATTTATTGTTCCAATTTATTCAATAATTTATTCAATTTTTTAACATTTTTATCAATCATATCAACAGCATTTCCACCAGTTTGTTGTTCGCCACCTTTCAATAAACCAAAAGTTAATCTATTTAATAAACTACGTCTTTTTGGTTCCTCTATTTCCGATGGTTGTTCCTTCAATATTGGCTCACAAATCTTTTCAGCTAAATCATAGCTTGTTACTGCACTTAACCCTTCTGGAACTGCGTCTACAAAGACTGGAATTGGTATTATTTGGAAATATAATAAAATAAATGCTACGACTGAAAATATTCCTGCTAATGGACCCATCTTTGTAAAAGAAGTCATTATCAACATTATAGACATAATATACATCATTGTTGACCTCTTATATTTAGCATTATCTAGGAATACATTTGTAGCTGAATAATCTTTACCGTCTTCTCTCTTTCCCATTACACTAATTAAAGTTGCATAAACATAAATTAAAATACCAGAAATTAATATTGTTATTATTGGAAATTGGAATATGAGAGAAACAATCAAAATAACAACAAAAATAGATACAATAAATAATGATGTTATATATCCGAATGGCGATTTAGACAAATTTATTTCACTCCATTTTTGCTTTAATGTTTTATCTTCATTTTCATTTTTCTTGAAAAACCAACTTAATCTTGAGAAAAGATAATAATAAAAATATAAAAAGTTAACAACAAATATTCCAAATAACCATAATGGACTTGTTACTAATGCTATAATAGGCATCAAATAAACGATTAATGATTCTGAAATAGAACTATTCATAAAATTAAAAGTATAATTAACTATTTGGAAATTCAATAATATAATATCTTTTAAAATACTTGTGATATACATCATAAAGCTTGATTGGGTTGGGTGTTCAGACATTTTTCTTAAATAATCCAAAATGCGATTTGTTCTATTTTCTTCAAAATTGAATTGAACTTTTTGTGATAATACATCATCTTCAACTGTAGTTAGATTTGCATTTACACTTATAGGAGTTATTACAGGGTCATTTGTAGTATATGGAAAACAATCACCTGCAGTTGGTAATATATTTGTTTGCGATACTTTACAACCAAACATCATTAATGAACCGGAGAAAAGTATTATAAGCATTATAATTGTTATACCAATCATTGAACCAATAAATCCTCCTATTTGGGAACCGAGACTTTTCTCTCCAGAACCTTCTTCCTCTTCCTTTTTTTTATCTACTTCTGATTCTTCTTCAGCCATATTTTTATATACTATATTAAATTGATATAAAAATAATTTAGTCTTTACACTATTTTATTTGTTGAAGCTAAAGAATAATATATATTCATTATATATGAACAAAAAACAACAAATTATTTTATCATGGGGTCTATTAAGCATTATAAGTATTGCGGTTATTTTTTATTGGTCTGGTTATTTAGTTAAAAATGGTTATATTATTGAATGTTTTCAATCAAAAGATACAGGCAGTCCTGAAACGAGTCATACAGTGGATTTAGTTAATGGTGAACAATCATGTCGTAATTGGTGTGGTCCTAATGGGCGTTGTTCTATTACTGGGGGTCAATGTGTTACAGATGTTGATTGTGAAGGTTGTCGTCCAAAAGAAGACCCTGAAAAGGCCAGATACAATAAGGAAAATATTCGTGGAGAGAATGATGCTGGTAAATATTCTTATTTGGGAGATGTTTATTCGGAATTAACAACAGATATTGGAACTAAAGCGGCTTTAACAGGTCCAGATTACTTACGCCGCGCGCCACAATGGACACAAGGTGTAGATGTTTGGCGCAAACAATATGATATTGCCGAAAAAATGTTTAACGACCGTTACGAGCCTAAAGGATTATCTAATATGCCTAATTATCCTGAGCGTTGGAGTTTATCTGGTCAATTTGTTGAAAAGGGTCCACTCGCTTCTAATGCTTACCTAAAACAATACTAAACACACACAATACCTAATAAGTCCAAGGATTTAATCCATAAACTGTTTCTAAACCTAAATGTGATATTGCGTGAACACCTATAACTAATGAAAAGAATAGAACCATTTCTATCATTTTATCTGGCTTTAAACGCATCATTTTATTCCAATTTCTAAAAAGAATAATTACTGCTATTAGTAGCAATATACCATTAAGTGCGTGAGCATATATTGACGGTGCTTGAATCATCTTATTTATTATAAAATATGTTAATATTATTTTATAATTAATCAAAATATAATCAAAATAAAATTAATATTTATTTTTATCAATAGTCACTTCTTTGGCTACGTTTTTTATGACCTTTTCGTAATATACTATATCTTCTTCTTTTGAACGTGCTCCCATTGATTGGTAAGCTATTTTCAAATATATATCATTTTTTGGATCATCACTATATCTATGATTTGGGTAAGCTTCTCTCCATTCATAGATTTTACTAATGTTTTTGTTGGCTATCATTTTTACTAATTTCTTCATGATATCCTTATTCTCATTATCCTTTTCCCAAACACCATCCGCTTTTAAATGAATAACTTCTCTCTTTAAATCACTACAATGAATCGGTCTTTTATAAACATCTAATTCTCTCAAACCATTGATAAAAATTCTTGAAATACCCTTTACAAATCCTAGTTCTCCAACATTTTCCAAATCATTAAAAGTGAGTTTGAGAGAATCTACAAACTCATCAATATTCATAGCATCTTTACACTTTTCATTTAAAAAGACTTGTAAATTGAATGTTTTATTATTTGAATTAATATTATTATTACTATTTATTGTGTGTGAACCACCATTTTTAGCCAAATCTATAATCATTTTGTTTTGTTCTAATAATTGCTTATTCTGTTCAGCTAATAATTCTTTGAATTCTTGATTTTGTTTCATTAATTCCATAAAATTCTCAATACTTAATAATTCATTTAAACTACCACTAAAATCATTAACTAAATCATCATTATCATTATCATTATTGTTATTGTCGTATTGTTCTTCATTAAATATGTGGTCTTTTTCTTCTTTGTTTATACATTTTTTTTTGTGTCTCCATAATGTAGTTCTATGACCAAATACATCTCCACATTTACATTTATACTCTTTACTGTTCTTAGCATTATCGTCTGATGGAACTAAATATGTTGCATTTTGTTGCATTTTATGTTTCAGTGTTAAATTATGACGTTGAAATTGACTATATCTTGATGTAGAATAGTCACAATATTCACAAAAATATTTTTTGGAACTTTCGGAACCTAAAAATGTTGCATTTTGACTCATATATTTGCAACAGAAAAAAGTTCCTAAATAAAAACATAAAAAATAGAAAAATTTATCGTCACAAATTTTGAATGAAATTTTTGGTGACCACATGCTAAAAATTCATTTCAGTCACAATTTGTTTTTTTCCGGGTTTTTGGCGGCCCTATTCGTTTTTGGACATTTTTTTTGTCCAATTTTGATTTTCCCTCCCGACTTTTGAAAAAAATATTTCACTTTTAATATATATTATCGAAAAAGGAACTTAAAGAGCTTTAAATACCCAAATAATATATATTATCAAAACTACTTAAAGAAACAGTTCCTTTTTTTCGGTAAAATATGTCTCGGAAAAAATGTTTGAATAATATATATGAAAAAAAATAGTAGAACCAAAAAGCATATAAAGAAACGAAGATATAATAAAGGAGGAAACCCAACAAGAAGAATGTTACCACATCCAGGAGGACCAGATATGTATGAAGATGAAATGCCTGTAATGAAAAAAGATGATAATTCACTAATAATTTCTAAAATAAATAATTTAGGAAGTAAAGTAAGAGAATTAATAGATGATGAAAAAGAAATAAGGCAATCCTTTCTATTAATGGATGAAGTACACGAGGAAATTAGAGATGAGATTGAGAAGATGAAAACTGAAAATGAAATAATTCAAGAATTAAAGAGAGAAATAGAAGAATTAAAAAAACAAATGATTGAAGATAGAGAACAAGCAAAACGAATGGTTATTGAAACAATGATAAGAGATAATTTACCTGGTGTTGAAACTTACAAAAAATATAAATTTATGGAATCACCTGAAAGACTTTTATTGCCTGGTTCACCTGTTAAAATATACGGATTACCCAAAGACTTTTCAGACAAATATGATATGAATAAAGTTAATATTGGAAGATTTAAATTTATTGGGAATAATGAAAAATATGCTGATTTCACAATTGAAAAAGATGAAAATGGAAATTATTATTTCAATAAAACAATTGTATAAAATATACATATAATTAACTCATTTCTTCAACTACAACCTCAGAAGTAGACTTATTATCCTTTTTACCAAATTGTTTTACTCTAACAGCATTTAATTTCTTTTTAGTATCTTCAATATTTTTCTCTACATTCTGTAATTTTTCATCATAATATTCACTTGATTTCACATTATTATTGTAATAACTCATAACATCATTAATAATTTCATTATTTTTCTTTAGATTATCATATAATTTTTTGAATAAAAATAATTCTGGTTTACTTTGATATTTTTGGATAAATATTTCAAATTCACAATTAAAATCTGTTTTATTAAATACCACACCATCAAGAACATTCAAATTATCTTTTGACGCAGTAAATAATTTACTAATTTCAGACATCATTATTTCCTTTTGATTAATTTGTAAATTGTTATTATTTTTTTCCATTTCAATTTCGTGTTTTTGTTTTTCCAAATCATGTAATTTATCTTTTAATTTATTGATTTCAACCGCATTTGTTACAGTATTAAATGAGTTCTTAAGAAAGTTCATTATTATGTTATTATAATCATAATAATGTTTAAGTTATTTTTTTTATTAATATAATGTATAATATGTCTTTAACTTTCCAACCTAACGTATTAAATCAATTAGACATTGAATATATTTTGAGCTTACCAGAAGTTTTAAGTGCAAAAAAAGAAATAGACTCAAAAAAAAGTGGTGCTATTTTATTTACAATTAAATTAACACAATCAATTAAATCATCCATTTTTAAAAAATTTGGATTACAACTCGATACTATTCCAATGCGTTGGATAAAAGGTGATACACTTCCTCATATAGATAGAGGAATGCAATACTTTGATAAAACATATTTAGTATACTTGACTGATAGTGAAGGCCAATTTATTGTTGATAATGAATCTCATCCAATTGAAAAAGGTTCTGCGTTTATTTTTAATGAAGGTGTTAACCATAAAACAATTAATACTGGTTTAGAACCACGTCTTTTAGTTGGACCCATGAGTGAACAAGGATTTGCTGTTGGTGCTGGTTCATCAATACATGGAACAAGTGGAACAACCGCATATGTTAAAGAAGAAAGTGGTAATATTTATTATAGTTATGATCAATCATCATGGAATACATTATATTGGCCTGTATTTATATATAATGATGATGTTTCTCCTACAAGTACATTCAATATTGAATTTTTAACAGATATAAATATTATAGGTAATTCATGGTATTTTATAATTAATTCTGATTATGTACAATTAGGTTCTAGTTCATTAAAAAATGATGGAAATCGCCCAAGATTTATAATATCTGTAAATGATTTTGACGGTTTAATTCAAAATGGTACTAATTATAGTAATAGTTACAGTAATATAAATATATTTAATTTAATTGTTGATGGAGGAAGTTATTCACAACAAATTGGTGCAGGTTGGTTAGCTCAAAAATATTATGGTAAAGGCGGAACAAATAATTACATATTAAATTGTACTTCAACAGGAGATATAAATGGCGGCGGCATTTTAGGGGATTATGCTGGTTCAGGTGCAGGTTCAACATTAACAATTATTGGATGCTCTAGTTTAGGTTCAATAGTAAATCAAGGTGCTGGAGGTATTATTGGTTCATATGCTGCGTCTGATTCTGGTTCTATAACAATTGAGTCTTCTTGGAGTACAGGAAGTGTTACAGGATATTATTGTGGAGGAGTTGTAGGTAGTTATGCAGGATATACTAATGGTTCAATAAATATTATTAATTGTTACAGTTTAGGAGTTATAACGGGTTTATCAAGTGGCGGAATTACAGGATATTCATCATCTAACATAACAATACAAAATTGTTATAGTCAAGGAAACATTACAGGAACTAATGCTGGAGGTATTATTGGAGATAATTCTGAAAATTGTAGTGCGACAAATTGTTATTGTAGTGGTAATATAGGTGTATCAACTGCTGGTGGTATTATTGGTAATAATGGTGTTAATTATACTATTGCGAATTGTTATACATCAGGAACAGTAACAGATAATTTAGGATATATTATCGGTAACTCAAATGCTTTATTGCCTACTTGTTATTCAGAAGCATATAATTCTAGTTCAGGGTGGACAGAATCAAATGCGAACACAGTATTAATTGGATATCCAGTACAAACAGTAGGAGTAATTTGGATAACAATTGGTCTAGGCATTCCATATCAGTTATTTAATATGGGTCATACTCCTTATTCAGCAACTAATATTTCAGGAACAAGTTTAATAAGAACAACAAGTGCAAATGTAACTATTGGAAACTCTACTAGTAGGGGATTAAGAGATTCATTTTATGCTCTTTTAAAAATATCTGGAGGTGATAGTAGTTCATATAGTTCAATAACAATAAATCCATTAACAGGAGCAATTAATACAACTACATCAACTGTACCAGGAATTTATACATTATGTGTATATAATGTAGGGAGTTATAATTTAACAACAGTGGAATTAACTGTTAATAAAGCAACTCCGACAAATACATATATACCGGTTCAAAGATTAGGATTAAATCAAAAAAGTGCGTTTTGTGGGACAAAACCAGTATCAACAATTGCTGTTTCTATTGGAGCTATAAAGGGGATTGGGTCATCAACAAGAATATATAATTATTGTAGAACAGTTAATCCATATTCGCAAGAATGTGTTGTAAAAACCTTGGGATTTATGTAATTTAATTAATTCAAACCAACCATTTTCAAAGCACATTTATTTTTTCTGTGTGGAGAGAAATAAGAAGTAGGGCAATTACATTTTTCAGATTGTTTATTATTAGATGTAGGTATAGTAGTGGGTGTAGTAGGTGTAATAGATGTAGGTATAGTAGTAGGTGTAGGTATAGTAGTATCTTCTATAGTGGTATTAATAATATATTTTTTATATTTTGATTTACAATCTTTTGAAAAATGACCACCATTACCACAAATAAAACATTTATTATTAGAGCCATTTATCATAGTTTGTAATACTTTCACATTATCATCACTAATTTTTAGTTGAGAAAATGAACCACCACGAACATTATAAATACCATATTTTTCCATATATTTTATAACATATTTATCTTCATCATAATTATCACAATCAGGAATTAATTCAAGTAATTTAATCGGTTTATGAGTTTTTGTCCAAACAGAACCATTTGAAGAAAAATGACTTTCTAATCTGAAATCAGGATTATTAGTTTTACCAATGTAATATTTATTATTTTCTAATAGTAATGCGTATATAAATACCATAATATAGAAATATAAATATGTCTTTAATACTCATTTGAATATAAATAAAAAAATTGATTTATAGACCAAAAATCAAAAACATAATTGTTCTTCTAAAATAACATTCTTAACATATAAAGCTTTTGGTATAACACGTATACCAATATTATTATTAACTGGTTTTATATTAATAATTTTCAAAGGTTCTGTAATATGATTTTTACATAATGTTTTTGTTTTTTCAACATTAGGAACAAAACCAATGTGTTTATCTTCATTATAAATATATATTGCTTCTTTATCATAAATATTTTCTTTCATAATCATTGTTAATTCAGAATCATAAGTAATATTTTTACAATTTTCTTTACAAAAACTAATTCCAGAAATGAGAAATGAATCTTCGGGAAATATTATGCTATTACCATAATATTGACTAGTATAATGACCATATATAGACATTTCAATATAAAAAGAAAATAAAAACAGGATTTATTTTAATTTAATTAAACATTTTCCTTCACCAACGTGATAATTATATTTTTTAGATAATTCTTCATTTTTATCAATCAAACAATCATAACATAAATTTCGTTTTTGATTATCATATGTTAATTTTATACTTTTACTTGTTCTATTACAACCACCAATACATTGGTTTGAATAATTTTCATCATTTATTTCAACATTTTTTAACCACTTTGATTTTTTAAAAAGTTCACTTATTTTTTGATTTCTTTTATTTTCTTCAACTCTAAATTCAATATCAGTTATGTATTCCATATAAAATTTACAAGGTTGGTCATTTATATCAAACATATTTTTAAAATCATCCCACATATTTTTTTTGGGACATCTGAAATATAAAAGATTTTTTTCTTCATTTTTTTTTACATCGCACGGTAAATAACAATTACAAATAGGTAATTCTTTAATATATTCGTTATTTGGGAATGAATATTTTACATCAAAACGTGTGTATTTTCCACCTCTAACTTTGTTCCATTCTTTTTTATCACTTAACATAAGACTTTCTGTAATTTGATTCTCAACATATAAAAAATCACTTTCTTCAAATTGTTCATTATTAAAATTTTTTAATAACCATTTATTATAACCGTTTTGGTTATCAATTGTATAATTATTATTTATTGTGTCTAAAACATTACTGTTATATTTAAAAAATTGGTTCAAAGTATCTACTTTATAAATAGCAACAATTTCTTTAACAGGATATATACTTGTATTTAAACCACCTATTCCACTAATATGTTCCCAAAATCTTCTATATAATCTAGAAGTCTCTCCAACATAGTAATAATCATTTTCACAAAGCAAAATATAAATCCATCTCATTTTATACATTTATATAAATATGTCTTTAATACTCATTTGAATATTAAATAAAAAATTGATTAATATAATGTATTTTATATTTTATTATATAAAAATAATGACTTCTAGAAAGAAATGGAATTTAGATTTTTTAAAAAAATATTGTGAAGAAAATAGTGTTAAGTTGTTAAAAGATTATAACAATGAAAAAATATGGTCTGAATTAATAATAGAAGGTAAATGTTGTGGAAATGGTTGTAAAAAAAATTTTGAAAAAATGTTTAAAAATATGATAAAACACGGTCCTATTTGTTCACAATGTAATAAAAATAGAAATAGAAATTGTATAAAATATAATTGGGAATTATTGAAAGATTATTGTAGAAAAAATAATGTTACGTTGGAAAAAGATTATTCAACTGAAAATTTAACTTGTTATTCTAGTATAAAAGGAATATGTGAAATGAATAATTGTGAAAATAAATTTGAACGTAATTTTAAAAATATATTACAATTTGGTGCATATTGTGAAAATTGTTTTTACAAAAAAAGGACTGAAATAACAAAACAAACTAATTTAGAAAAATATGGAGTTGAATATATATCACAAGTTCCAGAAATTAGAGAAAAAGCTAAAAAAACTTGTATAGAAAAATATGGAGTTGAAAATGCATTACAAAGTTCAGAAATTAGAGAAAAATCAAAAAAAACTAATTTAGAAAAATATGGTGTAGAACACGTTTCACAAGTTCCAGAAATTAGAGAAAAAGCTAAAAAAACTAATTTAGAAAAATACGGTGTAGAGCACGCATTACAAAGTTCAGAAATAAAAGAAAGAGCAAAACAAACGTTTGTGAAAAATTATGGAGTTCAACATGCGTCACAAAGTCAAGAAATAAAAGAAAAAACAAAACAAACTAATTTAGAAAAATATGGTGTAGAACACGTTTTACAAGTTCCAGAAATTAGAGAAAAATCAAAAAAAACAAATTTAGAAAAATATGGTGTTGAAAATCCACAACAATCAGAAGAAGTAAAAAATAAAACAAAAAATACATGCTTAGAAAAATATGGAGTAGAATACCCATTACAAAATCCAGAAATAAAAGAAAAAACAAAAACAACTATTTTGGAAAAATATGGAGTTGAAAATCCATCACAAGTTCAAGAAGTCAAATATAAAAAAGTTAGCACATGTTTATCTAATTATGGAGTTGAAAACCCATTAAAAAGTCAAGAACTAAGAGAAAAATCAAAAAAAACTTGTATAGAAAAATATGGAGTTGAATATATTTCTCAAGTTCCAGAAATAAGAGAAAAAGCAAAACAAACTTGTCTAGAAAAATATGGTGTTGAATACGCATCTCAAAATCCTGAAATTTTTGAAAAACAATCAAAAAATTCATATAATTTCAAAAATTATACTTTACCATCAGGTAATATTATAAAATATCAAGGTTATGAAAATTATGCTTTAGATGATTTATTAAATAATCAAAAAATAGATGAAAATAATATATTAATGGGAGTAAAAAATGTTCCTACTATTTGGTATGAAGATAATGAAGGAAAGAAACATAGACATTATGTTGATATTTTTATCCAATCCCAAAATCTTTGTATAGAAGTAAAATCTACTTGGACTGCTGAAAAGAAAAAAGATAATATATTTTTGAAACAAAAAGCAGGTAAAGAACTTGGTTACCAATATGAAATTTGGATTTATAATCAAAAAGGTGAAAAAGTAGAATGTTATAAATAATTTTAATAAATTATATTATAAAAATTATTTTTTTATGTGGCATATTGAAGACCACAATTACCACCAACAAACGTGATAAAATTAAGTCTTTCTTCCATAAGATACATATTAAAATTATAATCGTATATCTGCCACGAAGGCTTGTTAACACCCAAAATGTTACCATTACCATCACATATAGTTAAGGATTGGGCAAAAGGATTTACACTTGGTATAATAGTAGTAAATTCCAACTCAATCTGATTGAAAAGAGACATATTAATAGCTCCACTAGGTTGTAAATCAAAAGGACTCGTATGAAAACAGAAATTATAGCAATATAACCCATCAGGAGCATTACCACTTGTGCGTGTATATTTTTCTACATAGTTGTATACCCCAGCAGGTTGTAAATTCTCACGATAATTCCCATCTAATAAGATTCCAAGCGTGACCAAAATATCCTTCGCATTCTGTGGATTATAATTCCCAGTATAAAACCAACCAGTCAATCTACCATCAGGATTAACACCAGGTCCAATATAAACAGTCGTAGGTTCTCCACTTGCGTTTATACGAATAATCGGATAATTTCCTTGTGTAGTAGCAGGAATAATATCTTGTGGAATATAACGATAAGGCCAATTAGTATAATTACTCCATTCATTACGTAAATTAACATCACTGCGTTGGAAATAAAACATATAATCCGCTATCATACTTACCGAATCTAATTCAACCTTGTTTGGCCCAGTCACATTATAAAAAGCTTGTTCATGCACTTGCTTAAATATATATTTTTGTTCGTTCATAGCAAATAAACGCGATTCATCATCACTCAAAAAGCAATATGTGCAAACTAAATGAATATCCGCATTCCAAATACTACGTTGGTCAACATACGAACCAATACCCAAATCAATATCAGGTGGTGGCTGTAAAAAGCGATACATTTGTTGATAATAAACATTGAAATTAGGAGCAACATAAGGATAATTATTTGTCTTATCATATACATCACGAATTTGAAATAACTGGTTAATTGGTCTGAATGTAATATTAATATGAAGTTCGTTATATTGAAGTGCGACTAATGGAAAAGCCATTTGGGTCTTCAAGTTAAACCAAGTATTCAAAGGAATATATAATGTGCGCCCACGAATACTAGGTTCAGGACCAGCCAAAGTCCCTGTATAATAAGCATTTGGATAAGCATTAACACGTGGAGGCATATTACCAGGATCAATGAGTTCTGGTGTATGACCAATCATCTTATTGAATAGTTCCTTTTTTTCGGTAGAAAAATCGCGTTGAACCATAGCTAACAAATAAGCACCAGAATATTTTTGTAAGGTTTGATTACCACAAGTAATTTCAACTTCTTGAATCATTTGAGCACCAATATATTCTATCCAACGAAATTCATAAGGAATCCATTCTCCAGTTGTATAATCTCCACCGGTTTCATAAACGGATGCTTGGTTTGGTGGAATAATTGGACTCCAGATAGTAGGTAAATCAACAGAGACATATGTATCCATTAATAGCTCGGCATATCTAGGTATTTTAAAGGTGAATTTAGAAGTTTCGGTTAATTTCAAGGTTTTATTGCCTTCAAAATCAACGCGGAATTTTTGCATACCAAAATTGGTATATTGTTTATATAATACTTTAAAGAATGTTTTGGAAGGATTACCATTTAACATAATATTTTGTTGTCCTTGACTGACTAATTGCATAAGACCCCCCGCCATAATAATTTACTTATATATAATAGTATTTTATTTTTATATTGTTTCTTTTTGATGTATTTAAATTAAAATCAAAATTAAAATTAAAATCAAATATTTGATATTTAATATTTTATATTTGAATATTATAATAATGAGTACCAACGCTAGTTTTCTATTATATCAAAAACAAGAAATACAAAAATTAATAACAAAATATAATCTGGATTTAGTTTCTCTCAAAAATAATTATAACAGACAACTTTATTTGATAAAAACAGGTAGAAATTCAAATACAATAAAAAATAGATTAATATCTAATTTGGTAGCAGATTATAATGCTAAAGTAGTTGCGTTAAATAAAAAATTAAACGCAGATATACAGTATATACAAAATTTGAAACCACCTACACCTACAGTAACACAACAAGTATCCCTAGATAACTGTAAAGCACTTTTAATCGGTATTAATTATAAAGGAACCCAATCAGAATTGTATGGTTGTATAAATGATGTTCAACTAATGAAGGAAGAATTAATTAAACGTGGTTTTAAAGAAAGTAATATAGTAATAATAACAGATGATACTATTTTGAAGCCTAAAAAGGTAACAATATTAGACGAGTTCAAAAAATTATTAATAAACGCTAAAACAAATGATAGATTATTTTTTATGTATAGTGGTCACGGTTCATATACACGTGATTTGAATGGAGATGAAAAAACTGGATACGACCAAATGATTTGTCCAATAGATTTTAACATGATAGTTGATGATGAATTGAAAACATATATTACTAATTATTTTACAGCATCAAACGCAACTATGATTTCTCTCTTCGATAGTTGTTTCAGTGGTTCAGTTTTGGATTTAAGATATCAATATTATGATTCATTAACAAATAACGTAGATTCGGTTAATAACAAAGAAACTGAAACAAAAAATAACAATGTTATAATGATAAGTGGTTCTAGTGATGTTCAAACAAGTGCAGATACAGTAGTGGATGGAACACCAAGAGGGGCAGTAACATGGTCATTTTTGGAAACATTAAAAGGAAACCAGAATGATTCTTTGACTTGGGAAAAAATGTTATTAGCAATGAGGGAATTTTTGAAAACAAAAGGATATAGTCAAATACCGCAATTATCTTCTGGAAAACAAATAGATATAAAAAGTAAAGTATTTATATAAAATCATAAATATGAACAAAAATATACGTTCAAATGTGTAAAAAGAATTCGACAAATTATAATATAACAAGAAATCTATATCTTTAAAAACACAAAATCTTATAAAATGAATGAATTAATAGATATTTTTACGAAAAAATACTTTGTTTGTTACACAAAGGAAATAAAATATGAAATTTATAAGAATGGTAAAGAGTATACAACTACAAAATTTAATTGTTCTGTTAGCAGCAAAGATTTAGAAACAGCTATGAAGAAAAAAGAAGAACGAGAACAAAAATATAATACACCAAATTTCATAGTAGAGACAATTGGATTAGATTTTTTTAGAAGAAATAAAGTGGTTTTAGAATATAGCGAAGGGTTAAAAAGAAATAATAATTATGAAAAAGAATAATTTAAAATTTATATTTAATATGTATACATTATATATGAATTCAAAAAATAATTCTAAAAAAAACAGAAATAAGAAAAATATAACAAGAAAAAGAGGTATTGGTGGTGCGACTATAAGAAATAATATAAATAGTCCTCAATCAAATAGAAGATTAGCAACTATTTTTAAAGAAAGAAATACTGATAATATGCAACAAAATGATGAAATAATTGAGTTAATTAGGGCTGGACAATATGATGTAAATTATATATACAATATTGAAGACCCAGAAAATCAAGGTCTCGGAAGTGAATATAATATGAACAATTTATTGCAACAAGCAATAATGAATAAATATTTTACTGCTGCAGCATTTTTGATTCGTCAAAATAGAAATAATGAAGAGTTTATAAATCATTCAAATGCCGATGGGTTTACACCATTACTTCTAGTTATGAGGGAATATGGGATAGATTTATTCTATACTTTAATTCAAATTCCAAATATACAAGTAGGTAGTAATAAAATTATCATAATAGATAGAGAATCTGGAAATGATATTATAGAAAACTTTACTACAATAATGTATGCGATATATTTATTTAAATCTAAAGCAGTAAATTATGGCGAAATGTATGAAGATATGACTGTAACAGCGTATCAAATGTTAGTAAGATTAATTCAGTTACATAGTAGTCGTGCTATTAATTTATCAATTGAATATGCTAATCCACAAGGATTAACAGCACTAATATACACACTAGATATTGAACTTGAAGATATATCACACGAGACAAATAATATAAATAAATGGAGAGAAATAGTTAATTTTATCTTAAGCACAAATAATTATAATGCTGCATCAGTTTTTACAGGAATGAATACATATGATGAACGTAATACGAATGCATTAATCACTGCGTGTTATACAAATAATTACAATTTTTTAACACATTTAGTCTATAATAGTAATAATAACCCAGATGATAATATGCTTCATTTCGATTTAAATCATACAACAGCTTCAAATAAAAATGCGTTATTTATGTGCTGTTCATCTTTTGTTGGTGCTCAATTTAGATGTATTAATTTTTTATTAGATGAACGTTTAAGCACAGGTAATATTAGTATAAACGAACAAGGACAACAATTAAATTCGGTATTAATAATTTTTTTAAAGGAAGCATTATATACGATATTACATGAGTTGTATCATGTTAATACTCAAACTGAATATGATATATATGTAAAATTATTTAGAATTGTAGAGAGAATACTTAGGTCACCCGCAAAAGGTAATGTTGGATATATTATGAGACCATCAGTAACACATACTTATACTATGACTGCTTTATTTGCATGTATGAGTATTATTGATGATATTATGAGTCAAATACCAGAAATAGAAAGACATAATGTGGATTATAATATAATTGAGAGTTTACCTTTACTTTTTTTACGAGAAGAAGAGACGCATAATAATGAATATTTGGATGTAGGTGATGATAGAGGTACTTCTTTAGATATAGCTATGAGGTTACAATTAAATCAAGTTGTAACAGAAATACAAAATATTAAAAGAGCTATATATGAAAGTGAAAATGTTAGACAAATAAATTTATTTAGTAAGGGTACAACCATATTAGGTGAGGAAAGAATAGTATATAACCACATTAGTAAAAGTATGAATAATTTTGTATTTAAAATGAATGATAATATATTTCTACTTAATAAAAATGTGATTAGACCTCACGTAGATGATGGGAATAATATTGTTTATAAATGTTTAGAAAGGGATGTGTTTAATATACAAAATGTAGATAGAAATGTAGTATATACATTGTTGAATAGGTATTCTTCTATTCCAGCTATTATAAAATATGAAGATATAATGAATATTTTGAATAATAAATTAGTAGGACAACTTTTTATATTAGAACAAGATGAAATATTACCATCGCATATAAATAAATTATGGTTTGATTATCAAATAGGGGCAAATCCAGATTGGAGTCCAACATTTAATTCTCAAGTATTTTGTAGGGCTTCCCCAATAGCATTATTTAATGTTTTTCCAGCAGTCCCACTAATTGAAATGGATAATTTGGCTGAAGGAACAAGAAATGAATTGATACAAGAACAAGAGCAAGAAAGAGAGGAAGAAGAGCAAGAACAACCAGGTCGTAATGTAAGACCAAGATTAGAAGAAGGAGAAGTAATGGAGATTACGGAAGAACCAACACCAAACGAACAAGCGCCAACACCAATACAAGTAAAAGCACGTGTTACTTTTAGAACATCAGATAATAGATTAGTAGAAAAAGGATTAAAAGAATTTAGTTTGAATGGACAAACGGGAACAGTTGGAGATTTGAAAAATATGATAATAGAAGAAATAAGTAGAGAAGAGCAAGGAGATTTGGAAGTGCGTAGAATGATTTTTTCAGGAAGGGATTATACTAATAGTAATGATACAATATTATCACAAATAATAACAAATCCAGATGTAAATACATTTCAGCCAGTAATAGTAGGAGTAAGAAATCAATCAGGTGGAAAAAGGAAAAATATAAATCCCAAAAATATATTGGACACATTTCAATTGGAGAGAAATAAGATGATGATTGGTAGAAGAAGAAATGTAACACCAAAAAAGAAGTAAATAAATATTAATAAATATATTATATAACAATATATTAATATTTATATTAAAATGGGTAACTGGTTTTCAGAAGAAGATTCTGATGATGGATTTAATAATCAATTTACAATAATAGAAAGAATGGTAGATTCGCGTGAACATATTTTTGTTGGATTAGTAGAGAGAGAAAGAGAAAACAAAGAAATAAATCCTATCTCAACACAATGTATTCGCAGAGGTATGTTTAATAATAAAATAAATAGATTGATATTTTTTGAAGAACTATCATATAATTTAATTTATGTTTTTGAGAATAATGTTCATTTAACAATAAATAAGGTATTTGAACATATTAAAGGAGAGAAAAAGCCTAGAATTATTATTAATTATACAGACAACGAAATATCAATATCAAAAGAGATGAATGATATAGTAAGACGAACATATAAACGCATGGATTGGAATAAATATACGCGTGAATTAGATAAAATTTATGATTTAATACATTATTAGAAAAATATATAAAATAATATTGTTATATAATATATAATGTCTGAGCAAGACAATACCGTAGTTAGCGTAGTTGATACAGTAGTTGGAGAGAGAAAAGAGAAAAAAATGGGAGATTGTTGTGGTTCAAGTTGTTGCGTTTGCTGTTCTGTAATAAAATGTTTAAACGACCAAGATACAAATCAAAAAATGAATGTTTTAATATCGGTTTGCGTAGAATTTTATCGTGTTTTAGTATCTTGTTTATTATTAGTTTTTGTTCCACAAGGTTGTGACGGTCACGTATGTACTTATTCTGAAAATGTATCAGAAGGAACACAAAAGTATAATGCTTGTTTGGCTCTTAATTTTTTAACAATGTTTTCATTTGTTTTGATGTATTTATTTGAAGTAAAGAGAGAAAATAGATTAATTACATATTTAGAAGTAAATAAGACTTTACCTTGCTCAGATGAATCAGTTGGTTTAGTTTTAGAGAAATTACCAAAAGACAAGAGAGAAAGTATATGGTCTCTAGACTATTATTACCAAAGAATAGCATATACATCAATGTTTTTATTTGTAGGTAATACAGTTTTTAGTGGTTTAATTGTTTATGATTATTATTTAGATAATCAAACAACAACAACATTTGTAACAAACGTTATGTTTATGTTAACAAAGATAAATGATGTTTACACAACTGTAAATACAGATAAGAATGTTTTTTATTCAGCTTATTTGAAAGGAAAGGTTCAATTTAATGATGTTGACCCAGATAAATTAATTGAATTAACACCTTTAAAGGAAGAAAAGAAAGAACAAAATACCGACGTTGATGTTAAACTAGATATTGAAGGACCAGTTGCTGAAAGAATACAAAATTCTTCTAGTGATTCAATAACATCCGTTGAAATATAATAAAAATAAATAAACAAACTAGTGTTAATTATGAAAAATGAAAATATAATATATTGTAGAATGAATAAAAAAATAATATATTATATTAGGAAATAAAAATGGTTGTATTTGAAGAAAAAGATATGTTTGCTTCAAAAATAATATGGTATATAATTATTTTAATTGTTGCTATTTTTTTGTTATATTATTTAGTATATGTTAGAAATTTAGAATCACGTGAATGTACTTATATGGAAGATATGTATTCAAAGTTAGATGGAAGTATTCGTAGTATTAATTCCGGTGATGAAAAATGTGGATATACTTTTAAAGATTATTATATTAAATCTGCCTACAATTGTTGTAGTGGAGGTTCTTATAAGAATGATTTTGTATCAACATGTAATTTAAAAAGTATATTGAGACAAGGTGTAAGAGGATTAGATTTTGAAATATATAATATAGATGATGAACCAGTAGTAGCCACATCTACAAATGATGAATATTTTGTTAAAGAAACATATAATTCTGTGAAATTTGCTGATGTTATGAATGTAATTGTTAATTATGCCTTTTCAGGAAGCACCGCACCAAATCCAGAAGATCCAATTATTTTCCATCTAAGAATAAAGAGTTCAAACCAAGATATGTATACCAAATTTGCGTCTATTTTGAAATCATATGAAACTTATTTATTAGGAAAAGAGTATAGTTATGAAAATAGAAATACTAATTTGGGTGATGCGAAATTATTGGATTTAAAGGGAAAAATAATAATAATTGTAGACCGTAGTAATACAGCATTTATGGAGAATGAAGCCTTCTATGAATATGTTAATATGACTAGTAATTCTATTTTTATGAGAGCATTGAGGTATTATGATATAAAATATGCTCCAGATTTACAAGAATTACAAGTTTATAATAAGAAAAATATGACTATTGCTTTACCTGATAAGGGTTCAAATCCACCAAATCCAAGTGGTATGGTTGTTAAGGAGGCAGGGTGTCAGTTGATAGCAATGCGTTACCAGTATGTAGATGAATATTTATTAGAGAATGCTTTATTTTTTGACCGTAATGGGTATGCTTTTGTGTTGAAACCTGAACGTTTAAGATATGTTCCAGAAACAATTCCAGAACCTACAGCACAGAAAGAAGAATTATCATATGCTACACGTGAATTCTCAACAAATTATTACAGTTTTAATATTTAAGATAATCATTACAAAAAATAAATTATTATAAAAAACAATATAAAAATATGAATTTATAATAATTAGATACAACAAAATGTCTAATAATAATAACGATGATGATATTAGCTTAGATGAAGAACACGTTTCTCGTGAAATGGAATATATGCGTAGACTATTTCCAAATGCTATGTTTGATATAGATATTCCATATCAAGATTTAAATGACTTGGTAACAGATGAGACTCGTATCATTATTGAACATACATATAGGTGTAGATGTTATAGTAATAGAGAATTATTAGGAAAAACTGTGCATTTTTATATTTCTGGTGAAAAGTTAACAAATCATAATGTATTAGATGAATTAATAAAACAAAATTTAGTGTTGGATTGTGACCATTCTTTTTTAGAAGGATTTAACAAGATAAGTGATGGTTGTTATGAATTAATTGTAGGTTCATAAACAAAAAACAAATAATAAACAAAAAGTAAAATCATATTTTATTTTTATTCACATAATATATGATTAATATAGATGAAACAATAAAAACAAAAACAGTAAAATGTGATAAAGATTTAACATTTGAAGAATGCGAACTCACTATATTAAGAAGTGCGGTGGATTTAGCACAAGAAAAAATGGCTAAAAAGGCAATAAATTCACCAGAAATTCAAGATATAATAAGAGTAGTTGAGGATTTTCTAAGAAGAAAACAACTAGTAACATATGGAGGTTCAGCTTTAAATGAAATACTTCCACCAGAAGATAGATTTTATAATAAAGATTTGGAAATTCCAGATTATGATTTTTATAGTCCAAATGCGTTAAATGATGCAAAAGAATTAGCGGATATTTATTTTAACAAAGGTTACGAAGATGTAGAAGCAAAAGCAGGACAACATCACGGAACTTTCAAAGTATTTGTAAATTTTATTCCTGTTGCGGATTTGACTCAAATGCCTAAGGAATTATTTTATTTTATAAAGAAAGATGCTATAAGTATAAATGGAATACTTTTCTCTCCACCGAATTTGCTTAGAATGGCTTCTTATTTAGAATTATCAAGACCTGCAGGTGATACAAGCCGTTGGGAAAAGGTAATGAAACGTTTATCTCTTTTGAATAAAAATTATCCAGTAACAGATTTTAATTGTAACAAAGTTGATTTTCAGAGAGAAATGGAAAATAATAAAAGGGCGGACGAGATTTATGAAGTTGTTAGAGATACATTAATAAATCAGGGTTGTGTATTTTTTGGAGGGTTTGCTATAGCAAATTATAGTAAATACATGCCTAAGAAACAGAGAGAAAAAGTAAAAAGAATCGCTGATTTTGATGTATTGAGTTATGATCCAATTGCTACTGCGGAAATATTAAAAGAAAGATTAAAAGATATCAAAGTATTTAATGTTACCATAATAACAAGACCGCCAATAGGAGAGTTAATACCAGAACAAATAGAAGTTCGTGTAGGTAGGGATACAGTAGCAGTTATTTATAAGCCAATAGCGTGTCACAGTTATAATAATGTAAAAATAGGTGGAAAAAAGGTGAAAATAGCGACAATTGATACTATGTTAGCATTTTATTTGGCTTTTATTTATGCGGATAAACCTTATTATAATCCACAGCGTATATTGTGTATGGCTCAATTTCTTTTTGATGTTCAACAGAAGAATAGATTAAATCAAAAAGGATTATTAAGAAGGTTTACAATTACATGTTATGGACGTCAACAGACGATTGAAGATATGCGTTCAGAAAAAGCTAAAAAATTTAGAGAATTAAAAGATAAGAAGAATTCAACTGAATATCAAGAATGGTTTTTAAGATACAATCCAGCAGATTCAAAAGGATATAATAAAGCTTCAGCTTCAGGTCCAAAACCAAATCCAAATATTAGAACAAGAAAACCAAAATACAAGAAATTCAAGAAACAAAAAACGAGAAAAAATAAAAAAATCAAATAAAGTAACTATCAAGTAAAATAATATATATATCACGAATTATTTTAACAAAAATCTTGTATAAAATATTTTGTTCAGAGAGAAAAATATCTTTGAAATACTTGTTATTTTTATACTTTTCTCTCCACAACACAAAAAAATAAATGGAATATACAATCATTTTTTCAAAAGAACCTTTGAAATAATGAAAGTTTATATAGTCAATAGAACTCCAGTTATTCACATAACTACACATCTCTGTATTAGAATCTTTAATAAAGAAACTATGAACATCTAATACACCTGATAAGATGCGATGGAAATTAGATTTTTCATTTTTCACGTTAATACAGTCCATAGTCTTTCTCATACTACGCAAATCTACGAATAGTGCCTTTTTTTCGGTTGACGTTAAGACATCTGGGAAAATATAAGGATTTATACCATCAATGTATTTATTTTTATATAAAATATTTCCGTTAATAACAAATGGGATAAAACTTGATTTCCTAATTGTATTAAAAACATCATCTAGAGATTTGTAGGTTGATTTAACTATTTTTTCGCATTTTTTAATGTTATAGTAGTTGATGAAAACGCGTTTAGACATCTGTTTATGGATATTTAGCGGGAGTGTTTCTCTCAATTTATCGAAAACAATATCATATTTATCAAAAGAATAGTCCGCTTTAATATGATTAATCATAGTATCATAAATAGATTCAAACAATTCGAGTTTATCTGAAATATAAAGGAGAGAAATAAATGAGCCAATACTCGTGCCTGATATACGCTCTACAGTTATGTAGTTGAGTTTTTCCATTTTTTTAAGAAAAAGCGCTACACCAACAAGATAACTACCATTGAAAAGCCCTCCGTCAAAAATGAGGTCTAATTTTTGTGGATTTTTCGTATTTAAATGTTTTTCAGGTAAATTACTAATAAGTTTTTGAATATATTGATTAATCATTAAAATATGTAATAATATTTTTGGGGTATTATTACATATAGAGAATTGCTCTAAATATGCGAATTATTAACTTATTTTTGTGTTTTTACTTAATTACTGATACTATAAATACGATATGCTATATATAAATATCCAGAACCGAAAATAATACAAGCAGAACCAGTAAAAAAATAAAACTTAAATAAATATCTATCTATAAATCCCATTATTGTGATTAATATAATATATATTTATTGTTTTAAATAGTTTTATAAATAGTTTTCTTAGAAAGCACCAAAATAATTAACAGTTTTGCTGAAGAAATAATATACAAACCCAAATAATATACTCATAAAAATATATCCATTTAAATTATATTGTCCATCTAGAGCAAATAATCCTGAAGCATATTTGAATAGAATTTTTTTAAAGAATGGTAGCTGAAAAAGGAAAAAAAGAGCTGCTAATAAAATGGGTGTCTGTAATTCATCATACATTTCATCTAACGTATTTGACCTTTGTGCATCTTTATTGTAATTATTAATAATATCATCTGTTTTTTCATAATCAGATATATAATCCTTTTGTTGAGGTTGTGGTGGCGGAATATAATTAGGTTGGATATATGGGTCGTTCACCATAGATTCTGTTTCTCTTGGAATATCTCTAGAAGGTAATTGTGTTGCGCCTGTTGTGCTTGCTCTTTGTAAACCATTAACAATTTGGTTAATAGTCGTTTGGTCAAGACTTAATGACGCAGCATTAAAATCATTATTAGAACCATTATTGGTTTGTTGTTTTTCAGAAATATTAAGGCTAATATTTTGTGTAGGTGAGCCACCTGTAGGGTCAGCGGGTAAATCAGCAATACTAGTAGAATCAGTCATATATAATGCTATCTTATACTAATAAAAGATAGAATGATAAAAAAACTTACGCAAAACATAATACTAAAATACTAAATACTAAATATATTTACTATAATTCTTTCTCTCCAAATCCAACAATTTTTTTAGATTTATCACATTTCGTAGCACTTGATTGGAATTTAAAACATTTGTTATTATATTTATATACAACATTGTCTAATTCTTCTAATGGTGGTGCTTGAAATATCATACAATTTTTTCCTTTACAAGCTTTTCTAAAGAGAGAAGCAAGCCCAAAACCAAGAATAATAGACATTAGAATCTTTCCTGCTGAACTATGAAAAAAATTAGAAAAATTTAACATTGATTATTTATTATATATAATAAATGAATAAAATAATATATAATAATTTACATTTGTACAGGAATTTCTTTTACATTTTCTGTGCAATCTACTTCCATTGATTTATACGTAAAACAATTACCTGCTTTATCCTTAAATAATACATTACGCATATTTTCAGGAGTTGGATAAATATATATAGGTTTTAAGTCAGAACCATGAATGTATACAAAGAATAATCCAACGGCAAAACTAACAAGGAATACAGGGAGAGAAATATATTTCAAAAACATTATTTATATATAAATATTAGAGTTTATTATTTTTGTTTATTATTTTTGTTTTATCTATATTTGTTGTTGTGTTTGTGTTTGAACTGTTAAAGGTTCAGTATTTACTTGTATAACTTGTTCTTGAGCTTGTGATGGTTGTTCAGCTACAGGTGTTGGTTCTGGTGCTGGTGCTGGTGGTTCTTGTCCAGGTAAAGTAATAGAATCTAGTGCTTGTTGAATACTTTCAGGGCTAGGAATACCAGGAATAATAGACTCACTTGGTTCTGTAGCAGATGCTGTAGACGATGATGGTGTAGCAGATGTATCAGATGTAGCAGATGTAGAAGATGATGTAGGGGCAGAACCACTTTTAATAATTCTAGTTACATCTTCAGGAGTTTTAATTATAGTATTAGTATCCATTAAGGTTTCTAATCTTTCTTCCTTTTCTTTTTCTTCAGATTGAGTATCTGTATCTGCTTCAAAAACAATTTTAACCTTTGATGTTTTATTTTTAGTTTTTTTATTTGAAGAATCTGACCTTTTAATAGTTTTATTGTTTTTCTTCTTTTTAATTCTGTTTCCAGTTCCAGTAATCATCTTACTAACACCAAAATCCTCTCCAGTATTAAGTTCTAATGAATCTTTTGTATAATGTCTCTCAAACAATTCATAAATTTTCTTTTTGTCGTTATCATTTTTGTTATCTTGCTTTTCAACAAAATGAACAGGATATTCAAGATGTTCTAGTTTTTCCATTAAATTCATTTTATCAAATGGTTTTGTTTTACTTATATCAACATATAAAGAATCAATATATAATTCAACAGCATCTTTAACAAACTGTGTATTTTCTGTTTTGTTATAATCTTTTATATAACTTTTAATAGCATTAATAGTATCATACAAACCAACTTTAAGTTTCTCTATTTTTTTTTGTTTTTCAAAATTATCTGTTTGATTTAAATAAATACTCATAAATTCTTCATACATATAAGTTGCTGAAGAAAGATATTCTTTATATTGATTAAAATTATCAACAGCACTATCATTACTTACATAACCATAAATCAAGTTATTTTTTTCTTTAATTATTTGTGTCTTTATATCTTCAATATCTTTTTTCAAAGCACTTAATTCATTTTGAACATTAACAATTATACCAAGATTAATAAGAATATCTAAAGGGCAAGGAGTTTGTTCATTACCACATTTAGCTGTAAGTTGAACAGATTTACCACTAACGTGAATGCGATTAAAAATTGTACCGCCAACTTGACCACAATTCACACATTTAATCTTTATGTCTGATTTGTTACCAGTTAGTTTTTTTTTCCTAATCTCTTCATCATATACACTTTTAAGCTTATAATATTCATTTAAAGCATCAACATAAATGGTTTTTTCTTGAGGATTACTGTATTTATACAATTGAGGCAAATACTCGTCATTAGTACCATTTTTCATGAGTTGAATTAATTCAAAATCACCCTTTTCATATTCAGCATTTATATTTTCATCTATGTTATCCATATCCATTTCATTATCTTTATTTAAATCCATACGTTGTTTAATACTCATATATATCTTGTATATTTTATAATATATAATAATATTTATAATAAATTATAATTTATTTTCAAGCTACAAATTTTTTAGTAATAATATCATATTCATTTTCCCATCCGGGTAATCCAGTAATTAGTTCTTGATGTGCTAAACGTTTAGCATCTAAAAAGTTTTTAACTTTAGTCATAACATATTGTTGTTTTTGTTTCTTTTTTTGTTCTATTTCTACAGGTGTCGGTTTGCCTTTATATTTAAAAAATAACACTATTCCTAAAATTAATAAAAATAAACAAAGCATACTGATATTAAATAAAGTATTATGATATGTTATTCGAAAATCTCTACATTGTTTAAGTGTTTCATTTAAAAAAGATTTAACACCAGGTTCAGTTAAAGAAGGTTTAGTAAAATCCGTATAATCCATAAAATTTATTACTAATTATTACTTTTATTATAGTAAAATAAATTATACACAATATCTATATGGGAGGTTCATATTGGAATATTATTGTATTTATTTTAACTACAATTGCTTATTATTTATCTTTTAAACCAAAGTTGACTCTAGATATATTAAATGATAAAGAAGCTTATGCTAAATTTAATAAAGACACATATTCAAGATTAGGAATATATTTTTTATTTATTGTTTTGTTTCAATATGCTGTAAATATTGGTGTAGTAGCAAATAAATGTGGTGGAAGTATTGGTCAGAATATTGGTGCAGCCGCTTTATTTACATTTGTTCCTTGGATTTTAATTTTTGGTATTATGATGGTTGTTTTAATAATGTTTCCAGGATTTAAAAGTGCTTTTTCAGATGTTTTAGGTTATTTTATAGTATCAGGTTCAGCAAATGATATATTAAGTGATTTATTGATTGATCCTAATATAAATAATAAAATAGAGGAAATGACTTCAGAAGATATTACTATAAATGCTGCGACTAATGCTAATCCTACTCCAATAGAACAAATGGAGCAACAATTAGGTGGTTCAACAAAGGTAGAAATGCAAAATGCTGCTGATGCTATTATAAAGCTCTGTGGTAATATGTCTATTTTGATAAATCAGTTAGTTCCAACAAATTTTAATGAATATTGGTCAATTTTAACTCCATTAATGAAGGAGAAATATCAAAATTCTAATCCAGATACATTAAAGAAGAAACAAGAATTATTGGATATAGTTACATCTAGAGATAATATTGGAGAAGGTTTTTGGTATGGTTATACAGCGTTATTAGTAACATCATTTGTTCAATATAATATAACAAGCAACGGATGTAAGAGAACAACAAAACAAATGCAGGAGGATTATGATAAATTTTTGGAAACAGAAGAAGCGAATCAAAAGAAGGTGGAGGAAGCACAAACAACATATACACTTAATCCAGAACCAGCATAAAGTGAACATATTTTCAAATAATATAGTCCCAATCAATTTGTTCATCAATTTCATCAAAAAAAGACTTAGCATCTATATTTTTTATATAATCTGTATCAATATAGCATGTTTCTACTTGTATACCGTCATTTGATGATTGACTTTTAACATATATTGTACTATCTGTATACCAATATTCATATAATCCTATATAATCATTTTCGTCTGTTTGTTTATTTTCTAATAAAACTATTCTGCGTTTACAATATCCATTTGAATAATGTGTATTACTTATCTCAATACATTTTAATTTATTTTTATTTTTGTAATCTACATTAGATTCAATTACTAATTTTGTAGCATATTCTCCAATATGTTTACAAATTAATGATTCCATTTTTTTATTCATTTTTATAATTTTATTTTCCATAATTTTTATCTTTTCTAATGTTGATTGAGTTGTTCGCATATTATTGCTTATTATATTTATTACTATATATCACTTTAAATTATTTTTAACATATATAAAATAAACTATTATTATATTATTGATTTATGAATCATTGTAATATTTGAAATTAAACTCAATCCTACTTTTTTATTATAATTTGTTAATAATTCAACATATTCTTCTTTACTTAGTTCTTTTTTTGTCTGGTCCTTATACTGAATACTTATAGGACCACCATCTCTCGCAATTAATCTATCATATTTATATTCTGGACTAGTTGAAGTAGTCATATGAAATCTTTCACAATAATTTCCAGTGTATAACCATTCAATATTTTCAGTTTCGCCAATATTATGGATAACCGAATATAAATAACTGTATGGATCACTACGTTTTGATACATCATCAATTTTCATTATACCACATATATCAGATAAAAAGTAGAAATTTTCTTCACTATCTATTGCGTATGCGTATGGAAAATAATTATTACCAATAGGCGAAGAAAATGATACGATTTCGTGTTCCGCTGTGAATGAATAAATTTCTCTATTCCCAATAAAAACATAATTATTTGTATCCAATTTTAATAGTATAGTGTTACCATCGAAATATGGTCCGTGGCCTCCCGAAAAAATAGTTTGTTGATTTAATGGACTTTTACCTATAAATATTTTGACTGGGTTATAAGTAGCAATTAATACTGAATAATTATTCAACCCGTTATATCCGTCGTCTTCGTCTTCTGATTCATCTTCATCGTTGTCGTTGTCGTTGTCGTTGTCATTGTCTTTATATTCATAAATATGGACATCATTATTAGATTCATTTATATACACACAAAATATATTATCAATTGTGAGATAATATATACAATCTAGATATTTATCTACTATTATACTCATTAATATTATATTGATAACTATATTTTTTATCTTTAAATACTATTTTTTATATTTATTAATAGTAGTCTAAAAAGGATTTTTGTGAATAATTGTAATATCTGAAATTTGTTTTAATTCAGCATTTTTCCCATTATTTTTTATAACAGTATCTAAATATTCATATGGGTCAATACGATTAGTTTCATCATCTATTTTTAATACAACATAATCTCGTGCTAAAAAATAAAAATTTCCTTCGCTATCAATCGCATGTGGATATGAACAATTCAAATCACCAAGATGTGAAAAAAAGGATACTATTTCATGAGTAGTTGTAAATGAGTAAATTTCGGAACCAATAAAAATATATTTATTTGTATCCATTTTCAATAATATAGAATTACCATGATAAATACTACCATGGGAACCAGAAACTATTGTTCGCGGAATTATTGTACTTTTCCCTATAAATACTTTAAGTGGTTTAAAATTTGCAACATATTGTTGATAATCCTCTACATAATACCCTAAAATATTTTGTATGCGTGTATAAATTTGAACGTCATCTTGTGCTTCATTTATATACACACAAAAAATATGTTTCATATAATTGAGTGTTAAATAATATGAATATCCGTAATATTTTTCTAATATACTCATTAATATTATATTGATGAATATATTTTTGTCTTTAATATGTTTTTGTATAATTTAACTTTTCAATAAATGTAATTACGAGTATTTCCAACAATTATGGTTAGATTTCAAAGGTTCATTATTATAAACTCTTCCTTCTGTTTTACATCTACCACAATTTGTTTTTTCTTGTAAATGTTGTTGTTGTAAAAAATCACATACACTTTCATCAAATTGTGGGTCGTATGATACAAGAGTTTGTGTTGGTCTGTTTGTTAAACACTTACTACATTGTGGTTTCGAATTGAACACATAAAAATCACATTTATTACAATACCAAGTATTTTTTGGTTGTTCAGGCATATTATTTATTATAAAGATGAATATATTTTTGTATTTAAGTGAAAAAATACGCCTGACACTTGGTTTTTATAATAAACAACAATCGAATTGAACTAAATTGTTAAATCTAAATTACTCAACATAGCCGTATTGTTTGTTTATGTTAGCAATATCTCTAAGTCTGGACTGTTCAGTTATTACAGACATAATTTTTTCTTCAATTAAATCTCTGTTAAGTGTTTTAATTACATCTAAAATTGTTGATAAATCATTTGACATATGGGTGCCAAATTTTTTAGTTCTTTCTTTGATATCACAAAAATAATAGTTTTCAACCATTAATTTTTTGTAATCCTTGTTAAGTTTATGATATTCATAAACATCGAAACCATATGACCAAATAGTATGGTAATTATCATGTAAAACACTTGAAAAATCTGAATAACAATCTTGTTTAACAGTTTTTAATTGTGCAACATAATATCTATTAACATAGTCAGCGCAGATAGAATCAATTTCACAATTTTCCATATATTCTTTATCCATTCTGTCTTCATCAGTTTCTTTATCACAAATAAAAATTGTTGCATATTTATTTGTGTTCGCCATGTGGTCATGATATTTTTTTTTATTGTTTTGAATCAAATCACTAAATTCTTGATGTGATAAAACATGTTCAGGAAAATTAAAATCAGTAATGCTTGTGTTGTTGCCCATTTTTATTTTTAAATCTTTTTGTATTTGTTATTATTAATAACGAACGTCTTTAAATAGTATTTTTTTTAATAAATATAAAAAAAAATGTTGTTTGTTTTGCCTATAAACAACAGTTTTTTATAAAAAATAAATCAATTTTTGTAAGGAACCTGGGTTCCTTACGAACCTCCTGTTTTATACATGATTCGTGGGGTTTTGTGGAACTGGTTTGATAAGGTTTTTTTAGGGGGTTTTGTGGGGTTGGTTTTTAGGTGGTTTTCTTGATTATTTTGATGATTTTTTGGTTTGTCTTGCTGCTGGTTTTTTGTTGTCTTTCTGTTCTGCAATAAGTCTATCACATTCTTCTTTTGTTATCTCATTCGCATCCATAGACTTTGGTATATTATAAAATGCTTTGTTATACAAAATGTATGGTCCATAGGGTCCTTCTCTGACTTCCATATTATCAAACACTTTGATAACACCTTTTTTAGGTGCAGCCGATGTATTGGATGCTGCTAAAATAATACAAGTCGCATCCTCAATACTTAAATGTTCATCGTATTTGTCAGTTGGAATGGTATAGTTTTTACCATTATGTGTCAAATAATAGCCATAGCGGCCATTTTTAACAATAACTTCCTTCTCTTCAATCATTCCGAGATTCTTTGGAAATGCTGTTGCTGACTTAAAATCTTCCAATGTTGCTGTTTCAACAGTTATTGGAGGTTCTAATTTTACATATTTTGGGTCAGTATCACCTATCTGATAAACAGGTCCGTATTTGGCAACATAAACATAAATGTTGTTTCCTAAGTTGTCTTGTCCGAGTAATCGTTTTTTGAGTGTGTTCTCCTTCATTGATGATGCTTCAGTAAGTTCAACAACTTTTGGATGAAATGTTTCATAACATGTTCTAACAAC
>JACCDH011098712.1_pt1 | contig 34497 bp, 25 predicted proteins | sample 7442481 | NCBI WGS metagenome assembly JACCDH01 (sample SAMN15323433, study PRJNA562643) | freshwater metagenome | isolation source: river surface water | place: USA:Blue River Watershed | collected 2017-08-15
CCCCCCCCAATGTTTATTAACCAATTGTAAATCAAATAGTTACGAGTGTAAAAATTAACCTATCCCCCCTAGTTAATGTTGCTGCCGGTGATGGGTATTTTATTTTTAGGACTATTTGATTAACAAAAACTTGGCCAGACAGCAGATCCTAACTAAATGGCATCTATGTTCTGTGACTGAGAACGGCGGAGCCTTTCGCTGTTCGCAACCAGGCGCAATAACCCCGCAACAAACCTAACAATTTTTATCCCCCATATTTTCAAACACATCTTTTTCATGCAACTACAACAACTCATAAAAAAAGCAGGAATCTTAATTCTAACGCTTTTGATCATTGCCTCAACAGCTACTGCCCAGGACTTATTAAAAGGCAATAACCTGGCAAATGTTAGAGTAGATCAGGTATCTGATGCAGATATTGCAAAACTTAAAGCGCAATTAACCGCGCAAGGCATGACTATAGAGCAGGCCGAGCCTATGGCTATTGCAAAGGGTATGAGCGCCGCAGAATTTGCAAAACTCAAAGACCGTGTAAAAAATGGCGGTATCAACACAGCTGCGGGTGCTAACAAAACAGGTATAGTGAGTGCAAGAGATGCAAGCGCTTCTGATAAGCCAGACACCGAAAAATACAACGAGGCCTCAGCAAAGCCACTTATTGATCCTCAAATTTTTGGATCGGAACTATATACAAGTGTTGCTCCAAGTTTTGAACCTAACATGTCACTTGCAACACCGCTTAATTATGTGCTTGGCCCTAACGACCAAATAGCAGTGAGCGTCTATGGTGTGCAAGAATATAGTGGCGAATTAACTGTTAGTCCAGAAGGTAACGTAAGTATCCCTAACGTGGGTTTAATTAGGGTTTCAGGGTTAACCATAGAAGCAGCTACACAAAAAATTAAAAACACCATGGGTGCAACGGTATACAATTACCTACGCAGTGGTGGAAGTAAAATTGCTGTAACGCTTAGTAAAATACGCACTATTAAAGTAACCATTATTGGTGCTAATAGACCAGCTACTTATAGGCTTTCAAGTTTAGCCACTGTATTTAATGCACTTTATGTTAGTGGGGGCCCCACTGCTTTAGGAACTTTTAGAGAAATTGAACTCCTGCGCGACAACAAACTATTTAAAAAAATAGATTTATACCGTATGCTTTTAAATGGCGACCAGTCGGATAATGTGGGATTAAAAGATAACGACGTTATCAGAATTCCTAGCTACAAAACAAGGGTATCATTAAAAGGGCTTGTGAAACGTCCGGGTATATTTGAAGTATTACCTGGCGAAACTTTTACAAACGTACTAGCTTTTGCTTCTGGTTTTACAGATGATGCTTACCAGGCTAGTGTAAAAATATTTGCACAAACAAATAAAGAAAGACAAATTAAAGATTTAGAACAGGTGCAGTACAATAGTTACCAACCTCAAATTGGAGATGATTTTGTGGTGAGTAAATTATTAAACCGATACGCTAACCGCGTAAAAATTGCTGGTGCGGTATACAGGCCCGATGTGTTTGAGCTAACACCTAGTTTTAAAGTTGCCGACCTTATCCGCAAAGCAGATGGTTTAACTCAAGACGCTTACACCGGCCGTGCACAAATTATTCGTTTACAAGAAGACCTTACCCGTTCTTTGGTGAGTTTTGATGTGGCTAAGGCCTTAAATGGAGACTCTGCTCATAATATTTTGTTACAACGTGAAGACGAAGTACTCATTACTTCTAAACAAGAATTAAAAGATTCATTTAACGTTTATATACAGGGTGAAATACGTAAGCCGGGTAGTTTTGAATTTGTATCAGGCCTTACCTTAAAAGATTTAATATTACAGGCTGGTGGTTTTACAGATGCTGCTTATAAAACTATCGAAATAGCGCGTATTATTAAACGAGATAGTATTACGGAGCAAGATTTAGGCGCTACTCAAATTATTGTTACCCAATTAGATGGTGACTTAAGTATGGCAGAAGCTAGTACACCACTTAGCGAATTTGATGTGGTTACCATTAAAAGAAAAGCGGGTTATGTGTTACCAGAATCCGTTCGTATTACCGGACAGGTGCAGTACCCCGGCCCTTATGCATTAGGTGCCCGCAACGAAAGAGTGAGTGCGATATTAAAACGTGCAGGTGGTTATACATCCGATGCATTTATTGAAGGTGCTTATTTAGTGCACAATAAAACAGCCGAAGAAAAAAAGAGAGAAGATGAAAATATTGAAAGATCAAAAAATATATTAAAAGATTCGGCAGGGCTTGCACAATTGTTGGCTCAAAAAAACATTACAACAATTAAAGTGCCTTTAAATTTAACGGGCATTTTAAATAATCCAGGCTCAGAAGAAGATCTGGTTTTAAAAGTAGGCGATGAAATTTTTATTCCTAAATACGATGGCCAAATTAAAGTAGGCGGTGCGGTACTTTTAACTACACAAGTACCTTACAGTAAAAACAATTCTTTTACCAATTACATTACAGCAGCGGGTGGTTACAGTGCCGATGCTATTAAACGAAAAGCTTACATTGTATATGCCAACGGTGAAGCGAGTAGGTCAAAAAAGTTTATGTTTATTACATTTAGGCCCAAGGTAAAACCAGGTGCCGAAATTATTGTACCTAAAAAGGAACAAGGTAAAAAGGTGAGCACCGGTGAGCTTATAGGTATTAGTAGTTCAATAGCATCACTTGCCGGTTTAATTATAGCCCTGTTAAGATTATAAATAATCCCCCCATGCAACAAAAGACTAACGACACACAAAATATAGCTGAGGACGAGATTTCTTTAAAAGAACTCATCTTAAAAATAAAAGACTGGTACTGCTTTTTATTAAACAAGTGGCTTGTAATAGTGGCTGCAGGCATAATTGGCGCTGCTATTGGTTTGAGCTACGCTTTTTTAACAAAGCCGGAGTACACAGCTAGCTTAAGTTTTGCACTCGAAGATGAAAAACAAGGTGCAGGTAGTTTGTCTGGTGCCTTGGGTTTAGCAAGCAGTTTAGGTATCGATTTAGGAAGTAGTGCTGGCGGTGCTTTTAGTGGTGCCAATTTAATTGAGCTCATGAAGAGCCGCAACATTGTAGAAAAGTCTTTACTCAAACCAATTATGGTTAATGGTAAAATACAAAGTCTGGCTCAGTATTATATCAATTTTAATGAGCTTAACAAAAATTGGGACGAAAAACCTTTACTAAGGGGTGTTGTATTTGCACCAGACGCAGATAGATCTAAGTTTACCCTGCAACAAGATAGTATCTTAGGACTTTTATATAAAGATTTGCTAGGGATAGACGGAAGTCCTGGGTTGTTAAGTGTTGCTCAAAAAGAAAAAAAAATATCAATTATTAGCATAGAAGTAAAAAGTACCAACGAATTATTTAGCAAAACCTTTACAGAAAATTTAGCAAATGAGGTTTCTAGTTTCTACATCGAAATTAAAAGTAAAAAGGCCAGACAAAACGTTGCAATATTGCAACACCAAACAGATAGTATTAGAGCCGAACTTAATGGTGCTATTACGGGTGTTGCCGCCGCAGCCGATAATACTTTTGGGTTAAACCCAGCTATGATGGTGCTTAAAACGCCAGGTACACGACGTCAGGTAGACGTGCAGGCCAATACGGCGATACTTACACAGCTGGTTGCCAATTTGGAAATGGCTAAAGTGAGCCTCCGAAAAGAAACACCACTTATTCAGGTAATTGATAGGCCTATATTGCCGCTTAAAAAAGAAAAAGTAGGCAAATTAAAATCTTTAATACTTGGCTCGTTTTTAGCTGGCTTTTTAACTGTTTTGGTTTTAATATTTAAAAAATTATTTGCAGGTATCCTAGCAGATTAATATAAACATTACTAACTAATAGCGTCCCCCCCCCACTATTATGTTTACACGTAACAAAAAAATTATGCTTAACAAAATAAACATTGTTCCTCGCTGGATCATATTTGTAATTGACCTGGGGGTTACTACTACGGCATTACTGCTTGCATTTATTGTAAAGCAAAATTTAACGCTGGTAGGGGTTAATTGGGAGAGCTTACTTACTACGGTAGCTATCATGCTTATTGTAAATGCGTTTGTATTTACAACCATTAAAACCTATGCAGGCATAGTACGTTACACGGGCATGCAAGATGCGCTTCGTATTGCTGTATCGGTATTGGTGTCTAGTGTGGTGCTTTATTTATTATCTATTATTAGCAGCCCTATACAAGATAACCTGGTTTTAAACAATGTGGTTATTATCGTATATGGTACGTTTAGCTTTTTAGCGTTATTATCGTATAGGGTAGGTATTAAATTTGGTTTTGCTTATTTACGTTCTTACAAAATGAAACGTAAAACGGTGGTTATTTTTGGTGCCGGTGAGGCAGGTGTTGCAACCAAAAGAGTATTAGAACATGATGGTCAAAATCATATTAGCATACTAGCTTTTGTTGATGATGACCGTAAAAAAACTAAAAAGGCGCTTGATGGCGTTAAAATACTCTCCTTTAACGATCTCGCTGCACTTGCTCAACAAGAACCTATCGACGAGCTTATTATTGCTTCTTTTACCATTACAGCAAAACGTAAAAACGAGCTAGTAGATTTTTGTTTAAACCACGATATTAAAGTGTTGGTGGTTCCGGCATATAGTAATTGGACCGAGGGTAGTTTTTCTAGTAGACAACTACGTACAATTAATATTGAAGAATTATTAGAGCGTGACCCTATTCATATTAATAACAATCAAATACGCGCTCAAATAAAAGGCAAGCGTGTACTTGTTACAGGTGCTGCAGGTTCTATAGGTTCAGAAATTGTAAGACAACTTATAAATTATAATCCGGAGCTTATAGTATTATGTGATCAGGCCGAAACACCACTACATAGTTTAGAACTAGAGTTACACGAAAGCGGTAAAAAAGTAAATTGTATTTCTTACCTAGCTAGTATTACCAACGAAGCTCGTATGCGTCAGGTATTTACCGATTTTAAACCACATTATGTTTATCATGCAGCCGCCTATAAGCACGTACCTATGATGGAGCTTTGTCCTACAGAGGCTGTGCGTAACAATGTATTAGGCACTAAACTTATTGCCGATTTAGCCGCCGAATATAATGTAGAGCGTTTTGTAATGGTTAGCACTGATAAGGCCGTTAACCCAACCAATGTAATGGGTGCAAGTAAGCGCCTTGCCGAAATTTATGTGCAAGGGTTAAGTAAGCATATTAGTCACACAAAATATATTACTACTCGTTTTGGTAATGTGTTAGGTTCTAACGGATCTGTAATTAATAGGTTTAAACAACAAATAGAAAAGGGTGGGCCTATTACGGTAACGCATCCTAACATTACGCGTTATTTTATGACAATACCAGAGGCTTGCCAACTGGTATTAGAGGCAGGGAGTATGGGTAATGGTGGCGAAATATTTGTTTTTGATATGGGCCAACCAGTTGCTATTGCCGACCTTGCTAAAAAAATGATTCGTTTATACGGTCTTATCCCTAATATTGATATTGATATTGTTTATAGTGGTTTAAGGCCTGGTGAAAAATTGTACGAAGAGCTTTTAAATGATGGCGAAAACACTGGTAGTACCTACCACGATAAAATTATGATTGCTAAAGTGCGGGATGTAGCATTTGAAGAAATTAAAGATCATTTTAATGCATTAGTTGCTCTTATTAATCAGGCCGAAAGTGAAATGTACTTGGTAGCAAAAATGAAAGAAATAGTGCCGGAGTTTGTGAGCAATAATAGTGTGTTTGAGAAGCTTGATGTGGGTGGCAAAGTGATTGGAATGGATTAGTGTGAATTTATTTTAAAGAATAATATCGAATAATAAGCCAAAATCTGTCTTTATCAGTGAATATTTCAATCCAATTCATAAAGGTCATATAGAATATTTTCAAAATCCTAAACCAAATGTACACAAACTATTTATTATAGTAAATAGTGATTTTCAAAGAGAAATAGAAGGCTCTAAACAATTTCAAGATGAAAAGGAGAGGTTTTTATAGTTGAATAACTTAGTTTAGTTGATGTTTTTTTATGAATTGATAAGGAAAAAGCAGTGGTTTAGTCAATTTAAATGATCTTTAATCACTAAAATAATTAGTGCCAATTTAAATTTGATAAAGGTTGAAACCAACATATTATTACAATACGTGAGCGTTCAATTTGTGAAGAGTCAGGCATAAAATTAATCGATGGACAAAGGAGATAAAATTCAATTTTAATCTTGGTTGTTGATATACAAATATATCATAATGTTACTTAAATAATGTTTATCCCTAAATTTCAAATTTTATGATTCCGGTTACAAAGCCATATTCGCCCCCATTAGCAGAATACACAAAATTACTTGAGGATGTATGGGAGCGCAATTGGTTTACCAATAATGGTCCATTAGTAAATGAGTTGGAGCTACAGCTCAAAACCTACCTCGATTTGCCTCATTTGTTGTTCCTTAATAATGGAACTACTGCCTTACAAATAGCTATTAAAGCACTGAATCTTAAAGGAGACATAATTACGACACCCTTTAGTTACGTGGCTACGACCAGCAGTATTGTATGGGAGGGATGCAATCCGGTTTTTGTAGATATTGATTCACAGACACTCAATCTTGATCCTACTAAAATCGAAGCAGCCATTACACCTGATACTTCAGCAATTCTGGCAACGCATGTATACGGAAATCCTTGCGATATTGATGCTATTCAGATGATTGCCGATAAGCATAAGTTAAAGGTAATTTACGATGGTGCCCATTGTTTTGGAACCCTCTATAAAGGTAAATCGGTGTTTGCATATGGTGATATCTGCACAACTAGTTTTCACTCGACTAAACTGTTCCACACTGTAGAAGGAGGTGCAGTATTTACCATGAACCCTGACCTACTCAAGAAAATGTCCTATCTACGAAATTTTGGCCATAATGGACCTGAAGATTTTTTAGAAGTAGGAATAAATGGTAAAAATTCGGAGTTTCATGCCGCAATGGGGTTGTGTAACCTAAAATACATTGAAAATATCAAACAATCCAGAAGGATGCAAAGCGAAAAATATTCAGAAAGCTTGAATAACAGTTCCATTCAGTTCATTAAGATTAATCCTCTCTGCTCATACAACTATGCTTATTATCCGATTGTTCTGGAGAACGAGCAATTATTGCAAAAAGTGATTGCCAAACTGGAAGCTAATTGGGTAAAACCAAGAAGGTACTTCTATCCGTCTCTTAATACAATTCCTATTTATAAAAAAGGCAACCCTCTTGAAGTAAGTGAGAATATTGCAAAACGGGTACTTTGTTTACCCTTGTATCATTCTTTATCATTCGAAGAAATAGACTTTATATCGAGTATATTATTGAAGGTGATTAATAGCAAATGAAAAAAATAGCCATAATGCAGCCCTATTTCTTCCCGTATATAGGGTACTTCCAATTAATACATTCGGTAGATGAGTTTGTTATTTATGATAATATAGAATTCACAAAAAAAGGATGGATTAATAGAAATCGGATATTGGTAAATGGTGTTGATGCTTATATTACGCTCCCGCTCAAGAAAGATTTAGATTTTTTGCATGTAAAGAATCGCTTCTTAGCGGATACGTGGGATATTGAACGCAAAAAAATGTTGAATCGAATTGTTGAGTCTTATCGTAAGGCCCCTTTTTTTAAAGAAACCTATGAGATAGTGGAGAGATGCATAATGTTTGAAGATCGTAATTTATTTAATTTTATATTTCATTCCGTTCAAATACTAGTTAATTATTTGGATATAGACACGAAACTCACGGTTTCTTCAACTCTCTCAATCGACCACCAGTTAAAAAGTGAAGACAAAGTTATAGCTATTTGTAAAGAGCAACTAGCAGGCATATATATTAATTCTGTTGGAGGAGTTGGTTTATACAATAAAGAGCGATTTCGTTCGCATAACCTCGAATTACAATTTCAAAAGTCAAATAATATAGATTACAAGCAGTTTAATAATGAGTTTGTACCATGGTTATCTATTATTGATGTAATGATGTTTACTGATAAATTGTCTATTAAACAAAATTTAAATAATTACACCCAATTATGAAATCGATTGGTGGATATTTTGAATTAGAATTAAATCAAGGTGGAGCTTATCATAATGAAGCTTTTAAGCTAAATACTAGTAGACATGCACTTCAATTTCTATTGAAAAATATTATCTGTTCTAAAATTTATTTACCTTTTTATACATGCCAAGTAGTGATTGATAGCTTGGTGAAATTGAATATTCCATTCAGTTTCTATCATATTAATTTGGATTTAGAACCCGAATTTGATTACTCGTTAGTGAAGGATGGCGAGTATTTTTTGTACACGAATTATTTTGGTTTGAAAGATGATTTTATTAGTCACTTGTGGCAAAAATGTACTAGATTAATTATTGATAATTCACAGTCATTTTATTCAATACCTTTATTTAATGTTCCAACATTCTATACTGCAAGGAAGTTTTTTGGAGTGCCTGATGGAGCTTACTTGTATGCAGATATTCCTGTCGAAGAATATGATAAGTTACCAGCAGGTAAATCATTCGATCGACTAAATTTCTTAGTAAAAAGAATCGATTTATCTGCCGAGGAAGGATATCCAGACTTTCAATTGGCTGAGACCATAATTAACGATTTACCAATTGAAAAGATGTCGAAATTAACTTGCCAGATGTTGAATTCTATTAATTATGAATCAGTCGCAAAAAAAAGATGTCGAAATTTTTCCCATCTTTCAAAGGCATTAGATAAGCACAATGAGTATAATGTAAATTGGAATGGTAGACAAATACCTATGGTATATCCTTTTTTGACTCATCAGGCTCATTTAAAAAGCAAGCTGATTGAGAATAGGGTTTATACTGCAAGTTATTGGCCTAATGTCTTGAACAGTGTGAGTAAAACAAGTGTAGAGTTTTTTATAACAAATAATTGTTTATCTTTGCCTGTTGATCAGAGGTATTCAACAGAAGATATGAATTACATAATTAGTATTTTGACTTAAGATGAACATAATCGGGGACTCTATAAAACTTAGAGCAATTGAAATAAATGACCTTGAAATCATGCAGAAATGGGCGAATGACCCATCTATTCAGTATATGTTGGGAGGTTGGCATTTTCCTACAAATAGAAATGATCAGGAAAAATGGTATCAAAAATTATCATGCAGTTCAATGCATCAGAGGTTTATTGTTGTTGATGACAGCAACAATAAGATAGGCATGGCCAATCTTTTGAACATAAATTTCAAAGACGGAAATGCAGAACTTGGCTTACTCTTAGACCAGGATTATCAAGGTAAGGGTTTCGGCAAGGAAATAGTAAAAACCCTTATGAAATATGCTTTTGAAGAGCTACGGCTAAATAGATTGGAAACCTCTATTATTGCCACTAACAAGCCATCTTTGAGCTTGTTCGTGAAAAAATGTAATTGGAAACAAGAGGGAATACTCAGAAAATGGTACTTCAGAAAAAATGAATTTATCGATAAAATAATGCTAGGTGTGCTATCCCACGAATACAAACAATTTTAAAATCTAGATTATGAACAACAATAAAACAGAATTAAAGGTAAAAGGACACACACTTATACCTTCATACTTTAATGAGACCTTCTGTGAAAAAATAAACAAAGCTGTGGAGAAAAGTTACGAACTTTGTAGAAAGATTCAGATTGAAAATGGAGTTGACAATGTAACGGATGGAACAGTTCATCATTTGTTGGCAACCGGCGATCCCGTATTTGTTGAACTTCTTGATGAAATTACCAAGAATGAACTGTATAGTTTTATTAAGGATTTTTTTGGTGGTAATTTTATTCTGAATGGATACGGGGGGGTTAAAAATCTCAAATCCAAACCTTCATATGTAGCGAATATTCATAGAGATATTCGTTTTTTTTCAGGGGATTTCCCATTGATGCTAAATATGTTAATAATGTTGGATGATTTTACTTTGGAAAATGGAGCTACATTCTTATTGCCAGAGTCTCATTTAAGTGATGAAAAACCGAATTCTGATTTGTTTTATGAAAAAGCTGAAAGAGCTGTAGGAAAAAGGGGTGACGTACTTTTATTTAACTCTAATCTGTGGCACGCAGCAGGTATTAATACCACTGACATGGAGAGAAGAGCAATTACTATAACTTTTACAAAACCTTTTATGAAACAGCAGTTGGATTATCCAAGATCCATTGGATATGACAAAATGGATTCTCTAAAGCAAGAGCTTCAGCAGGTTATAGGCTTTTATTCAAGGACGCCTTCAAATCTAAAGGAATGGTATCAAAAACCAGAGAATAGATTCTACAGACCTCAGCAAGATTAATAAAAAATAAATTTATGAAAAAAAGAGATTACAATAGCGAGTTAAAGGACACCTCGGATCATCAGTATGCATATTCGTTTGATTTCGATGTAATGCATTATTACATGATAAAGTCATTTGTTCCCTTCTTTAAAGATGGGAACTTTCTTGAATTAGGTAGTTTCAAGGGTGATTTTACTAAGAAGTTTTTGAGTTATTTCTCTGATATAACTTGCGTAGAAGCTTCTGACGAAGCTATTAAAGTTGCTAAAGTAACAATTGGTGATAAAGTTAAGTTCGTGAATGGTTTATTCGAAGAAGTTACATTGCCTACTAAGTACGATAATATCGTACTGACACATGTTTTAGAGCATATTTCCGATCCTGTAGCAGTTTTAAAGAAAATTAATGATGACTGGCTATCAGATACAGGAAGATTCTTCTTGGTGTGCCCAAATGCTAATGCCCCTTCTAGGCAAATAGCTGTTAAGATGGGGCTAATCTCTAATAATAGTGCAGTAACTACAGCAGAGAAAGAGCATGGTCACCAAATTACGTACACACTTGATACCTTAGAGCGCGATGCTCGTTTAGCCGGTTTAAATGTTTGTTACAGATCCGGTATATTCTTCAAGGCATTAGCCAATTTTCAATGGGACCAATTACTAAATAAAGATATTATTTCTAAAGAGTATCTTGAAGGATGTTATCAACTTGGACAGCAATATCCCGATTTATGTTCAAGTATATTTTTAATGTGCGAAAAAGGGCCATTAGTTTCCGAGAAAAGTCAATAAAGAAGTTTACCCTAGTTAATTGTAGTACTTGATTTATTTAGTCTTTAACTAATTTAAACATTTGTAGTGGTTAGATTCGGTAGTCTTATACTAAATAAATATTTAGAGAATTTCTCCAAAACGGACTAGTTTAATTTTGGAATGCCTAAAAAATACATAGTCTTTTAAACCTAGTTAGACTTTGTATAAATGAAAGAAGTATTACATGAGAGTTATTCAAAAAAAAATTGTTTTTTAGATGAAATTAATTTTATAATGTGAAAATACTTAGGAACACAAGAATTTTACTACTAAAGCAAATTTTAACAATAATTATTGGCTTGATAATTACGAGATTGTCTGTGAGTCTTTTTGGGATTTATGATTTTGGAATAATTACCCTTATTGGTTCTGTATTGATTTTTTCTACAATATTAAATATAGTTCTAACGACTGCATCATTTAATTTCTTGATGAAATCATACTCTCTAGGTAATTATCAGGCTTTAAAAATTGACTTTTATTCTGTTTTTTTTACACATATATTAATTGGGTTGATTTCATCTTTTCTTATTCTTATTTTTCCCGTGGATTGGATTATTTTAATTTTAAATTTGAATAGCAACAGTTCTAAATTGGTTTTTTACATATTTAAAATATCATCTTTGTCCACATTTTTTGCAACAATTTTAGTTCCAATTCAGACTGTATTTTCCATAAATTCTGATTTTTCGTACTACGCATTTATTGATTTTCTAAGACCAGCAGTAACACTACTTTTGCTACCTTTAATAGATTTTTTTCCGGAATACAAAATTATCCTATACTCGTGTTTGCTGCCAGTATCAAACTTAATTCCGTTTATTGTTGGAGTGTTTTTTTTAAAGAAAAAGCATTCGGATTTTTTTATCTTTAATATTAGTATAGAATTTAATCGATTTGTTTATTTTTTAAAGTATGTTAGGAGTGTCTTTTGGGGCACACTTGGATACCTTTATCAAAAGGAGTCTTTAACCCTTATATTAGGTAAATATTTTTCTTCATACACTGTAGTCTCTTTTAATCTTTCAAATACATTAATGTCAATGTCAACCTTATTCTCTAAAAATTTTATACTTGCTTCAAATCCAGATATTAGTTCTTCGGTAATTTTAGGGCAAGAACAAAATACAGAAGATCACTTTTCTTTTCTTACTCGAATATCATTTCTATCAGTCTTGTCGAGTGGACTATGTATTTATTTATTTTTACCTGATATTTTGAAGTTTTGGATTGGTGGTGAGTTACCCAATAACATCTTGTTGATTTTTAATTTAACTTTTTTAGTAGCACTTTTGGAGTCTTTTTCCGCATCTATATCACCAATGATGTTGGCAAGTAAGCACATGAGTCAATACATGAAATTATCCGGGGGGTTTCCGATTATATTTTTTACTTTAATTTATGGGTTTATTTTCAATTTTTCTATCCAGATTGAACATTTGTTTTCTTTTATTGCTATTTATCACATATTAGCTTTTGTGTTTTCGGTCTATTTATTAGCTAGGTATGATGATCGAAATTTTCAAAATATGTTTTATAAACCCGTCTCTAGATGCCTGTTAATTGGACTTTTATGCTTACTGGCAGTAATAATAATAAAGCACACTCTAATTTTGAATCTTTATTTGAAGAACTTTTTAATAATGGGTATCTGTTTATCAGTAATTCTGTATGTTGGATTTTCAAAAATTGAACGTAAAAGTTTAGCTGAGTTATTCTTATTTAGATTGCGATTTTTAAAATTTTAACCAATAATATGAATACTAAATTTAAGTTCTGGTTGAGCCATATCGTCGCAGAGATTGATTTTTATGAAAGAGCACTGAATAGATTTCGAAGAGACCACGAATACGATTGGAATTGGTGGATGAAAGTACTTGGAATAAAAGGTGTGTTAAAGGTTTTGTTTAAGAGTCCTTATCGCTTTTACCTATCGTTGTTTTTCGGGAAAAATTATATGGATTATTCTAAACAATGGATCGAAAACAATGCCATGCTTCTTTTCGATACTCGACAAAAATTGGAAGACGATATTAGCAAAATTGAATTTGACAGGTACCTTGTTTTGCGATCAGTAGGGCCATTTAAATTCTTTTTCAACCGTTATAGTTTTGAACCAATTTTTGAATACGTGTATGCATCGGAATTTCGAGTGTCCGGTCTTCCTCAACATTATGGGAAGTTACCCCTTGCAAACTTTGATTTGATTTTGAAAAGCCCATTAAGATCCGCTGAGTTGAAAATTGTATCACCGTACTTAAATCTTGATTTATATAATCGATATCATCAATATTTCCTAACCAGGCCAGATGTTACATTTGTCCCGGAAATTGGAGATGTCGTGTTCGATTGTGGAGCTTGTATCGGGGATTTTAGTTTGATTTACGCTTCTCAAGTTGGGAGTACAGGTAAGGTCTATACTTTTGATCCAGTTCCTTTGCATTCACAATTTATTCAGCATCATAAAGATATAAATCCTTTGTATGGAGAAGTTATAGTAATTAATGAGCTAGCTGTAGATTCATCTTGTAGTAATAAAAGACTTGAAGTGAGTAAAACAGTAATAGAAGACATTTCACCTGGCGGCTTAGTTATTGAGAATTATGATTCGATTACTTTAGATGATTATGTTGTTTCAAATCATATTGATAGAGTTAACTTAATTAAAATGGATATTGAAGGATATGAGTTAAATGCATTAATAGGAGCCAAGAAAATATTGAATGATTTTAAACCAAAGTTAGCAATTTGTGTTTATCATAAACCATCTGATTTATGGGAAATTATTTCTACAATAATTGAAAGTAATCCAAGTTACAGGTTTTATTTCGCACACCATAGTCCGGTAGAATTCGAAGCTGTACTTTATGCTTATTGATTATAGAAACATATAGTAATGTCTTAGCAATTGCATCTATGATATATATACTGAAAAAAAATGCATTATTTGACTATCTTCCTCAAGAAATAAAATAACGAATTGATTTACAAAAGTTCTTTCTTCCTATGTGATTAGTCCAAAAATTTGCTCAAGGTAGATTTTGGCACAAATGCAGAATTCTCCTAATTATATGAGAAAAACAGGATAATTTTTGGGAAAATAGTAAAATTCGTCAAATAAGAATGAAATTGCCAATATTTCATGGCCATTAGTCATACGCTTCGTATCAAAAGTTCTTTTTAAAAGTATTCTGAGTTTATATTAGGTGTCACAGAGTGTTAAATGAAAGAATAGTAGTCTAATTGAGATTTAAATTAATTAATTAATAGTAATGAATCATAGTATAGTAGAAAAAGATTTAACAATACCTATTTTACTGTGTACTTATAATCGCGCTGATCACTTAAGGATAGTTTTGAAGTCACTAATTAATCAAGAGGAATTTTCGAGATTTAAATTGATAATTTTCTGGGATGGTAGTAAAATATTAAAATTAAAAGACAAGGATTTATATGAAAGAATGAGTTTAATATTTATTGAATTTAGTTCTTATATACACATCCTTCATGAATCAAACGATAATGTAGGTCCAGCAAATGGATATCGTTTCCTTACAGAACATTATGGTTTGAAATCTGAAGCTTTTGTTTATTTAGAAGATGATGTTTTTTTGCACCCAAATTGGTCTAGTATTATGTTGTCTTCTTTTGATAAACGAAAGGAGTTAGGTCAACGTATATTATCAATTAGTGCTTTTAATTTGATTTTAGGCAAAAATACACCCCCAAAACGTCAATCCTATTTTTTGTCAAATTACAATGGTTGGGGGAGTATAATTTTGACTGAAGAATATATTAAAGTCAATGAGTTCAATTGGAAGTATTGGAAAAATTCAGGCTATTTATATTTAACTAATTTTATCTTTATGTTTAAATTGTTACGAAATAGTCCGCATCTTTTCAGTCAAGTTTTATATAATTTTTCAAATGGAATTTTTTATGGCGATGCTTTGATTTCATTTTATTGCTATTTTTCAAATGTGTCAAATTATTATTTAGGTGAACCACTTATTACAAATATTGGTTTTGATGGATCAGGTTTAAATTGCCCGGATGTCAACTCAAAAGACATATCAATTAATGATGTTGTCCTTCAAGTTGGATTATTTACTAAAACTATTGCTATTCTTAGATATTTTTTTATTTTGTTATTTTGGAATTATATAAAAGTGAAAGATATACAAGAGGTCAATTATTCAGTTTTAAATTTATTTAGAAGGAATGAATATACTTCATTATAATCAATCTGATATTGTTGGAGGCGCGGCTGTGGCTGCTTGCAGAATTCATCGTGCACAATTGGCTGAAGGTATTTATACGAGGATGCTAGTGGATCGTAAGAGTTCTGGTTTAAGCACAGTTTTTTCATTAAATCAAAGTTTAAAACCCTTTATTTCTCCTTTAAAGTCTCAATTTTCATCCAGGATTACTAGATTAATTTCACCTTCGCTAACTGGACTTCATTCTTTAGGTATATTTCGATCGTCAATAAGGAATGTTATTAACAAGTCGAATTTTGACCTAGTTAATTTGCATTGGACTCAAGCAGAATGTCTTTCCGTAAGTGATATAGCCAAAATAAGAAAGCCAATTGTTTGGACATTACATGATATGTGGGCTTTTTGTGGTGCAGAACACTATTGTGACCACACTCGTTGGGAGGAAGGGTATTCTGTTAATAATAGACCTTTTAATGAAAGAGGTGTAGATATTAATTTATGGAATTGGCGTCGTAAACAACGTTTGTGGAAAAATAAGTTTAATATCGTTACTCCAAGCAATTGGTTGGCTGACTGTGCAAGGAGAAGTAAATTATTTCAAAATTCGAATATTTTTGTCATCCCTAATTGTATTGATATAAAGTATTGGAGACCCATTGATAAGAAAACTGCCCGCCAAATCATCGGCCTTCCTGTAGATGTACCTTTATTGTTGTTTGCCGCTACTGGAGGAACTGTAGATCCTCGAAAAGGTTTTGATTTGTTAGTTGCCTCACTTAAAAATTTAAGTAAGAATATTTCAGGTTTAGAACTTGTAGTTTTAGGACAAAGTACTCCAAAAGAGTCAATAGATTTTGGTTATCCTGTTCATTATATGGGACATTTTTTTGATGAAGCGAGTCTAAAATGCTTATATAGTGCTGCTGATGTTATGGTAATTCCATCTCGACAAGATAATTTGCCAAATACTGGTCTAGAGTCATTAGCTTGTGGAACTCCTTTAGTTTCATTCAATATTGGCGGTATGTCTGATCTTATTGATCATAAAAAGAATGGTTATTTGGCTAGAAAATTTGATTGTGTGGATCTCGCTAAAGGGATAGAATTTATTTTTGAAAATTTGTCTAAAAATGAAATGAATATTAATTGTTTGAATAAAGTGGCCTCGACTTTCTCTTTTGAAATCATTTCTAAACAATATATTGACTTATATAAAAGTGTTCTAAGTGACCAATTATTTTAATTTTCTTTATTAATAATGACTAGAATTTTATTTGCGATTATTTCTTTTATTTTGTTATTGATCCCTCAGTTATTGTTCCCAAGAATGCCTCTTGTTTTTTTCTTATTATTTATTTATTTTATCGTTCAGCCAAATAAATCTCGAAAGGTATTTTTAGTTTTTCTTTTATCGGCAATTGGTGCTCTATTTATAACCCCGAGTTTGGTTTTTTATCCGTTAATATATCATTTTTTTGAAAGGATAAAAAAAGTAGAAATAAATATTATTTATCTTAAATTTATCTACTTTTCCTCGATTATTTCGTTATTTATACAAATATTTTATTTTGGAGCTGATTCTGAAAATAGATATAGTGTAGGTACCGATCCAAATTTCACGGGTGTTTTTTTTTTGTTAATAGGAATGTTAGGATTGAGATTAAAGAAGTACTTGTCCGTTTTTATTTTACTTGCTTTAGGAGTTCTTTTGACTCAGTCAAGATTATTGCTTCTAAGTTCATTCTTGTTGCTTTTATCCAATTTCTTTATCAATTATGTGAGCAATATAATCACGTTTCTGACCAGATTTCCATTGGTATTAATTTTAGTTATTAATTCATTGTTTTATTTTTTCACAATTGCCTTATCAACTGAAACTTTTAGTTCGAGTAATAATAATCAAGATAAAAATATAGTTAACAGATCACTTAACATTACTGATAATTCTAATTTGGGGCGGATTTTAGCAAATGCTTATTGGTTAAATAAATTATACAGTGATGGTACGTTTTTTAAAAGTGAGGATGTTGAAAAAAAGAAAGACCTTGACGAAGGTGTTTTAATACCTCATAATTCATTAATTTATTTTATTGTATCGAATTCATTGGTGGGGTTATTTCTGTTAATTTTTATCCTTAAATCCATGTTAAACACTTCAGATACTCAAATAAAATTAAATTTTTTAATAATAGTTGTTGCTGGTCTTTTTTTACATGGAATGTTTTCACCTGTATATTTGATTTTGTTTTCAATAGTTTCAGGCCCTTATTCAATAGCCACTCAGCAAAAAGTTATATATGATCAAAAGTTTATATTATACTAATCTTTTTTTCTAAATAGTTTTGATGTTTCTATTTAATTTACTTTATAGGTTTCAGAAATTTTTAAAATAAATAGATTTTTTTTAGCGTTAATGAGAGCATCAATAATCGGCAGGTATGTTATAACATATTTAAATTAAAACAATATATTTTCAAATCAATCTCTATGTGACTTTATGACCAAAGATTAGTCAACTTTACTTTCAAAATATCAATCCAAATTGATTAAGGGATCTAGTTTGAAATATAAGTGAGATTCATTATATAATTAGCATCACTAAACTTTTGGTCTAAAGTCATAATATTATTATATATTAACTTTTAACATAGTAAGATAATTGTGGGTATAAATTTTGTACTATTACGTGCAATTAATAAATAAATTAACTCAATATATAATTGAGTATGGTTTAATCACAAAGATTTATACACCTAGAGTGACTTTAACGCAGATTTTCAACAGAAATATAAGCTGCTTCAGTTGAATTATATGGGTTTTGGACTATGGATTTGGGAGCCACTTATTCTAAATAAACTAAAGGATTTTAATTATGTAAACATGTGACACAATATAGTTACACTCAGGGAACCCCCATAATTTGGCAACCCCTTTAGTATATGAATTTAAATTCCCCCTATGGTCAATTTTTTTATTAGTATGCAAACGAATTTAGAGTTTGTTTAAAAATTTCATAAATCAGTCCCCCAAAAAAATTTAATTTTATTTAATTAATTTTAAAATTCAACCTTGTCTAGTTTCCACAGTACATATAGGTTTATTTATCCTTTAGTTCCTCAAGATGTCGAAATCATTGATTTAGATTTAATCGGAAATTCAAATGCAAAATCAATTTTAGCATACTGTCTTGCTTTTATAAATTATGTATATATCATTTTAAGGTTACTTACTAGTAAGAACAAGAAATTTTTATTCAGGGAGTATAATAATTATGCTTTACCAATTTTGAATATCTTAGTGCGCTTAAGGAAAATAAAAATCTGGTTAATTGTTAATCATAACTTTTATGATCAGGTTTCTTATGAAATGAATTTAATTAAATATAGAGATATTAAATTTTTGATGTTTGAATATTCAAAGCCTGGATGTGACCCTGTGTTATTTTTCCCAATGAATAAGTTAGAATTTAAAACATTGGCTTTTTCGAGTGAGTATATTGTCGTTTCTATAATTGGGTCTTATCGTAAGGAGAAAAATTTTGAGAGCACTTTAAATTTTATTGAACAATACTATAATGTCTTATCTAAGAAGTACATTTTTTTCCTCGGCTGTGACTTAGATATTCGCACCAGTAGTCAAAAAAATATCATCAAATATATAAACACCAATGATCATTCGGAATTTCAAAAATTAATCAATCTGACAAATATAGCTTTGTTCAATTATTCAAGCCGTTATGAATTTAGAACAAGTGGAGTGCTATTTGATGTTATTTCCAAGGGTGTATTTCCTATAGTAAAAAGTAATATTATACTTAGTAATCAAGTATCCTGGCCATCAAAGGTTGGTTTCACCTTTGAAACTTTTGACGATTTGTTGCATACTATGAATATTATTGACAAAGCTATGCTTCTGCAATTACATCATTGTAATATTGCAAGTTATATTGAAAAACGCAATATTAATATTTTGGAGAATCAATTAATTAATATTTTCAAGCAAATGAATTTCTATGAGTATTAATAAAGATAAAAAATTGAGTTTAACTATTTTAATATTGACATTTAATGAGGAATTGCATATAAAACGTTGTATTGAAAATGTGTTACCATTAGGTTGTGATATTTTGGTTGTTGATTCATACTCAAGTGATGATACTGTAAATATTGCCAAAAAATTTGGCGTACGTGTCATGTTGAATTCCTGGAAAAATTATGCTACACAATTCAATTGGGGCTTACTTAATTTATGCAGTGACAGCAAATGGGTTTTAAGACTTGATGCAGACGAACTGTTGAGTTTTGAATTAATGAATTCAATTTCAAAATTTGTTATTCAAGATCCTGTAAAATTTGATGGTGCTTTTCTTAATCGTTTTATATATTTTCAGGGTAAGAAAATTAAGTATGGTGGATTGTTTCCATCAAAGACATTGAGATTATTTCGAAACGGGAAAGGTTTTTGTGAGGATAGGTGGATGGATGAGCATATAAAGTTAAATGGTAATACTACTTTTCTTAAAGGAGACTTATGTGATGTTAATTTACATAATATTACTTGGTGGATTGAAAAACATAATAGTTATGCTAGTCGTGAAGCAGTTGATTTGCTAAATATAAAATATAGATTTATGTTTCACGATAGTGTTGCAAAATTAGATTTGGTTGATGAAGTAGCATTGAAAAGATTTATAAAGGATAAATTATATGTTAAAATGCCTATAAATATTAGGGCATTTATTTATTTTTCTTATCGATATATTCTTAGACTAGGTTTCTTGGATGGGGCTATAGGCTTTCATTATCATTTTTTACAAGGTTTTTGGTATAGATTGCTAGTAGATGCAAAAGTTCAGGAGGTGATTAGAGTTCATAATAATAGTAATTATAATATACCCCAAGCAATTCAATTTGTTTTGGGTATCGACGTAACAAACAAGAAATAATTTGAATCGAAAAGTTACTTTTTGTTTAATTCAGATTATATCGTATTAACAAATGGTTTTAGACATGAAAGTCAGTATTATAACACCTTCTTTTAATTCATTTAAAACTATTAGTTTAACTATTGATAGTGTTCTTAGTCAATCTTACTCTAATATTGAATATATAGTTATTGATGGCGGTTCAGATGACGGCACATATGATTTGCTCAAAGATAGAGTTTCAGAAATTGATTATTTAGTTTCTGAAAAAGATGCTGGAATTTATGATGCAATAAATAAAGGGATTAATATATCAACTGGAGATATTATAGGAATACTTAATTCTGACGATTGTTTCTTTGACCAGAATGCTGTTCTGTCAATTGTTGATGCTTTCCAGAATAATGAAGATGTAAGTTGTGTTTATGGCAATTTAATTTTTATAGATAATAATAAGAAGATTAGGCGAGTATGGAAGTCTATTCAATATACCCAAGGTCTTTTTGATAAAAGCTGGACACCCGCACATCCAACCTTTTATTGTCGGCGCCATGTATACGATGAAATTGGGTGTTACAAAATAAATTACCTTATCGCCGCTGATGTAGATTTTATGTACAGAGCTCTTGAAGTCAGAAAGTTTAAAAGTATATACATAAATCAAAATATTGTTAAAATGTTGATTGGTGGGGTTAGTAATAGAGGTATAAAAAGTGTATTTACAATAATAAAGGAAATTAAAAGATCTTACTCTGAAAACGGTACAAAACTAAATATCCCCAAATACCTTTTTTATAAAATTCTTAAAATTAAAGAATATTTAATCTTTTAAGTACTTTATTATGATTACCTCTTTTTAAATTTAAAATTTAAGCATAAATGAAAGTAGCATTAATTACAGGAATAACTGGTCAAGATGGTTCCTACTTGGCAGAATTATTATTAGAAAAAGGATATGTTGTGCATGGTGTGAAAAGAAGAGCTTCTTCATTCAATACTCAACGCATTGATCATATTTATAAAGATCAGCATGAATTTCATATTAATTTTAAATTACATTATGGCGATTTAACTGATTCTACAAATATTATTCGTATAATACAAGAAGTCCAACCAGACGAAATTTATAACCTGGGTGCAATGAGTCACGTAAAGGTATCTTTTGATTCTCCTGAATATGTGGCAAACGTCGATGGTATCGGAACATTAAGACTTTTAGAGGCAATTAGAATTTTAGGTTTGGAGAAAAGAACTAAAATTTATCAAGCTTCAACCTCAGAACTATATGGTGGCTTAGCTGATAATAAAAATGAGAAAGGTCTTTATGATGAAAATACGCCGTTTTATCCAAGATCACCATATGGGGCAGCTAAAATTTATGGTTTTTGGATAACGAAAAATTATCGCGAAGCTTATAATATGTTTGCTTGTAATGGCATTTTATTTAATCATGAATCTCCAAGAAGGGGTGAAACATTTGTTACAAGAAAAATCACCATGGCTACTGCAGCCATTTCACTTGGTTTACAGGAATGCCTATATTTAGGTAATCTGGATTCTAAAAGAGATTGGGGGCATGCAAAGGATTATGTTGAAGCCATGTGGTTAATATTACAGCATGAAAAACCCGAAGATTTTGTTATTGCAATGGGTGAAACTACTTGTGTGCGTGACTTTGTTAGAATGGCTTTTATTCAGTTGGGTATAGAAATTAAATTTGAAGGTGTTGGTATAGAAGAAAAAGGTATTGTTTTATCTTGTTCAAACCCTGAGTTCCAATTGCCATTAGGTAAAGTTGTAATTGCAATTGATCCAATATATTTTAGACCAACTGAAGTTGATGTTTTGATAGGTGACCCAACTAAGTCTAAGACGGTATTAGGATGGCAGCCAAAGTATTCTCTTGAAACTCTAGTTAGTGAAATGGTATTTGCTGATATTGATCGCACTAAAAGATCAATACTATTAACTAACGCAGGATATAATTCTTAGTAAAGCAAAATGAATAAAGAGTCAAAAATATACGTTGCTGGTCATAGAGGTATGGTTGGATCAGCTCTAGTTAGGGCACTTGAGCAAGAAGGGTACAATAATCTTGTATTAAGAACCTCAAAAGTATTAAACCTTACAGATCAATTAGCTGTTAATGAATTTTTCGAGTCTGAAAAACCTGAATTTGTCTTTCTAGCCGCGGCTAAAGTAGGAGGTATAGTTGCTAATAATACTTATCGTGCAGAGTTCATCCACGAAAACCTCATGATTCAAAATAATATAATTCACAATTCATATCTATCAGGTGTCAAGAAATTAATGTTCTTAGGATCTTCATGCATTTATCCTAAAAACGCGCCCCAGCCACTTAAAGAAGAGTACCTTCTTACTGGATTATTAGAGCCTACAAATGAACCTTATGCAATTGCTAAAATTGCAGGAATCAAAATGTGTGAAGCATACAGAGAGCAATATGGATGTAATTTCATTTCAGTAATGCCGACCAATTTATATGGCCCAAATGACAATTATGATTTAAACAATTCTCACGTTTTACCTGCGCTTCTTAGAAAATTCATAGAAGCTAAAAATAACGGCGATAGGTCTGTTTCATTATGGGGTACAGGAACACCACTTAGAGAGTTTTTACATGTAGATGATCTTGCAAGTGCTTGTATGTTTTTAATGAAATCGTACAATAAAAAAGATTTTTTAAATATTGGGGTGGGTGAAGATATCTCAATTTTAGACCTGGCTAAATTGATAAAGACAATTGTCGGATTTAAAGGTGAAATCTTACTTGACAAGTCAAAACCAAATGGTACACCACGAAAATTGATGGATGTTTCTAGATTGAATGATTTAGGCTGGAAAGCAAATATAGATTTGCAAGAGGGGATAAAAAAAGTATACAAGGAAATTAAAAATACTAACTGGGTATTGTAAAATGATTTTATTAACCGGTTCTTCAGGATTTGTTGGAAATTCAGTAGTACATTACTTTAGAGGAGATTCTATTAAAGTAATAAAGCGGAATGGAGAATTAATAATGGACAACACCAAGGGGTTCATCCATCTCGCCGGTAAAGCTCACGATATAAAAAACACATCAAATCCAGACGAATACTATCAAGTCAATACTGAGCTAACAAAAAAAATCTTTGATGCTTTTCTGGCTTCAGAGGCCAAAATTTTCATCACTCTTAGTTCTGTTAAAGCAGTAGCAGATGAAGTTCATGGAATACTCAGTGAAGAGAATACGCCAAATCCAATTACTCACTACGGTAAAAGTAAGTTACTTGCTGAACAATATATTTTATCAAAAGTAATACCTAATGATAAACGAGTATATGTTTTAAGGCCTTGTATGATTCATGGTCCTGGTAATAAAGGCAATCTAAACCTACTTTATAAATTAGTATCAAAAGGTATTCCTTGGCCGTTAGGTAGCTTTGATAACAAACGCTCTTATTGCAGTATAGATAATCTAATGTTTATTTTCAAAGAACTTATTGAAAGAGAAGATATTCCTTCTGGTGTATACAATGTATCTGACGATATCCCACTTTCAACAAATGAGGTGATTTCTATTTTAGCAGAATCTCAAAATAGGAAGTCCAGAATTTGGAATATTTCCAAAGGATTAATTGAGCTCGGCGCTAAAATTGGAAATGTTCTTAAACTGCCACTCAATGAAGAGCGTTTGCAGAAACTTACGGGCTCATATGTCGTAAGTAATAAGAAGTTACACAGCGTGATTAGAAAGCCACTTCCTGTTTCGAGTAAAGAAGGTTTGCTTAGAACATTCCAATCATTTCAATAATTGATGACAAGAATATTTGATATACTTTTTTCTTTTTTTGGGTTACTTTTTTTAAGCCCCATAATACTTTTATTGTTTATTATTGGTTTTTTTGATACAGGATCACCTATCTTCCGACAAGAACGTGTGGGTGTTAAACAAAAACCGTTTCAATTATTGAAGTTTCGATCCATGCATCAAAATACACAAGAAATGGCGACGCATTTGGTTCAGGTAAGTGCCATTACCAATTGGGGTTCTTTTTTACGTAAATCAAAATTGGATGAACTTCCTCAGTTATTCAATGTACTGATAGGTGATATGAGTTTTGTAGGGCCACGTCCTAATCTATACAATCAATTAGAGTTAATTGAAGAACGCGCAAACAAAGGGGTGTATTCGATTCGTCCAGGAATTACCGGATTGGCACAAATACACAAAATAGATATGTCCACCCCAAAACTCTTGGCAGAAATCGACGCCAAGATGATTGAGTGCCTCAATATTTGGTACTACTTCAAATACATCTTCCTTACAGTATTTGGTAAAGGTTTTGGGGATAGGGTAAGAAAGTAAAAGGTGTCCCATTTCTGAAGTACTATTAGTTTGTTTACACAGCAAGCAGTTCAGCTCTTCCCACCTCTACAATACTGAATCGCTGGAACAGGAAAAGGTTTAAGAACCATTAACATCTATCGGAACGGCGCTGATTTCTTCGCGTCGCCAAATTTCAACCTTCCTTTAATGAATTCAATTTCTACGCCGCACTAGTTGTCGATGTGGTTGTGGAACCATCGTGTATCAATGTTAGCTGATAACATTGATACTACTGTATTTTGGTAAAATTCATCTCCTAAAACGTCTTTTCACTGCATTTAGGTACATCTTTACCATACGGTGGTTTCATCAATACAACTCCATCATAGGAATCATTTAACCCATAGTGGTCAGGAATAATGTACTCCGTACATTAGGAATTTTGTTGTAAAGAACACACATCAAGGCTAAAATGATAATTCTGGTTATATGCGTCTAAAAACTTTTGTGGTCTGGACCAGTTCATTATTGCCGAATAGAACATTACTTCCGTGTTAATTTTATATATTAAATAAATATTGATTATGATAATAAAGTCATTTATAATATACCCAAATAGATTCAACATATGAAGTATTTTTTTCTAAACCCCTTGCTCGTCAATTAATTTTCTCAACTTCCCTTGTTTTTGTTGAATAGTTTTTATTTCACACACAATCGGGTCAAATTTATTGACAAGCCATCTCCTTGTACTCTTTTTTCTTGATGATTGGATGATTGGCTTTCATCAGGATCTCTTTTAATTTTTTGTATCCATATTTATCAACACAATCTTCATTTACGAGACCCTCATCCACCAATATTGTGTCGGCAATCACCCTTTCCTTAACAATGAAGTGAAATAATTGCGAGATTGTCGATCCCATGTCCGCCTGATTGTTATGATGCAATTCATTCATCGTGGTTTAACCGAAACCTTTAATTGAGTGGTAACCATAGGTCTGGTCCTGAAACGATAGATAGTGAAGGAGAGAGTTGTCATATTTAAAATATTATTAAGTCTAATTTGTTTTTAAATAAATTCACGATGGATAATGTCTTATAATCAATAAAATTGTTTGATGTCACTAACGAAAAAAGAAATCGAAAAGATATTCACTAATTAGGTAATAATTATGAACTATTCCATGCTGGGTTTCCAGCCAGTTGTATCATCTCGTTTTCTAATCTTTTTTAGCCAATTAATCACTATAGACTTACATCAGTATTCCAAAATACAGCACGAAATAATTGGAAATCGAAAAACTTGCTGGTTTGAGAAAAGAACAATTAGACCAAATTCCAGAAGTATATATAAGCGTTATCAAGAATCAATATTGACCTAGGGTGTTCATCAGTATATTATTCGATTGGCAATCAAAATCTAACTTTTTTATAAAATATCTAATTATAAGTGTGAACCATACTTACTAATTGTGCTTATTTAGGCTTTTTAAGTGTAAGTTTCAATTCCTTTGAAAAAAGCCTTCTACCCTTATCATTTGGATGGATATTATCGCAAAATAAACTTTTATCAGAACTACATATTGTCTCTGCAACAACTATGATTCCGGCGTCTTTTAAAGATTTAATTCTAAAATTCATATTTTCGCTTATCAACTTTTTTCTAGACTCATCTGTATAAATTGGGGGAATTCGTATTATAACTATATTAGCTCTAGTTATGTTCTTTATTTTTTCAATTCGATTAATCATTTCATCTACGATAAGATCATTATTTTGTTTGAATTTTTGATAATACATACTGTACCCCGAAAAATAATAATCACAGTAATAACCCTCTTGATCGCCATAAGAATTATATCTAACAATATTTGAAGCTTCTGAGAATAAAGCTCCTTTTATTTGACTGACTATAGAGACAGGTGGAATGAAATTAAAGGATTTGAGAAAATTTGATTTAACAATAGGTGGTTCTTCGCTCCAAACAACTAATGGGCTATAAACAATAGTATCAGAAGAAGCGATTCTGTCTCCAAGAAAATTTAAGTATTTTGCAAAGTCTCTACCTTCAGAGGGTATTCCAAAATTATGACATTGGAAAAGATTATTCGAAATAATTTCAGCAGATAGCCCCATTGATACATTAGAGCCTCCAATCAATGAAATACCCTTTTTTTGAATAAAATTTCTCTTTACGTCAACATTTGCTGGGTCATAATAAGGTAAATGAATATTAAATTTATAATAATAAATAGATGGATATATTAACCATATTAAAATGGTTGATATCTTAATAAGGTTAAAAAATTTTATTTTACCTGCCGCCATATATTGGTTCAAAATTAACTCCATCGAAAGTCAATAATATATATATTAAAATCATTACCGATACTATCGGTGTTCTTAAATAAGAGTAATAATTTCTATTTGATGATAAAAATCTAGGAAGAATAATTTCAAAAAGGATCAAAAAAAGAGACAAGCATATATTCATTAAATTTGAATATCCTAAATTTGTGAAGTTAAAATCATTATTGAAATTGAACTCCCAAAGTGAAACGTTAATTAAGGTTTTTATTTTTAATAATAAATAATCTGCATTAATTTCAGAAAATATTATTCTTCCAATTATTACTCCAAAAAATAAAATAAGATAATTTAAGACTTTAAAACTTTTCTTATGTAAATAATATGAAATACACCAAAAAAGTGAATGGGTTGCTCCCCAAATCAAAAAATTTATTGTAACTCCATGCCACAATGCTGATGCACAAAAAGTAATGAAAACTGAACAATAAAGACCAAGCTTTGTTTTTATTTTTTTAAAAAATAACTCCTTTAAGATTTTGCTCAATGTGATATGCCACCTTTGCCAATATTCAACTATGGAAGTTGAGCTGAATGGTTGATTGAAGTTTCTTTGAACGTTAATTCCAAATAATCTCATAAAAGACCAAGCAATCATTGAAAATCCGGCGAAATTAAAATAAACATAAAATTCAAATATTATACCAAATAATATTATATCCAAAAATTCAAAACTGTTCTTTAAATCAAATAATGGAAGGAAAGATGGCGCCAATATCAAAGCAAAAAATATACCTAAAATCAATTCGGAATTGATGATTTCTAATCTTTTAAAAAAAAGTTTGAAATTAATTTTCTTGAGTTTATTTGGTATTTCATTCGGGAATGGCCCTGTAAATAAATAAAGTGGATTAATAGTGAATAATAAAAAAATAAATGGTCTTGAATTTATTGCTTCTCTACTTTTTAATAAATAGTATCCAATATTTACTGTATAAAATGAAATTCCAAAATAAATACTACTTGTATAAATATTATCAAATCCAGTCAATACAGAAATCACTCCAAGGTAGGTTAAAATTGGACATATAAAGAAAAATAAATATGGTATAGCTGATATTACTTTTCGCTTTTTCAATCTAGTTGAAAGTATAGCCAATAATGATAATATTATTGCTAAAATTAGATACATCTATAATTAGAGTTAATTGAGTTTGTTATTGAAAAATGAATTTAGTGGAAAGAATGCAGATATTGCCCTCCCTCCTTATCGCTACAAACTTACAACTTTAAGTTATTGTTTTTTCTAAGGGACTCTTCTTTATTTTTTATTCGATGGGCATTAAGTATCAATCTCTCTAGTATCGCCTCTGCGATCGTAAGTTCCCCAATATCCTCGAACCAACCTTTGATTAGTAGTTGAGAATGTTGAGAATAATTAATTGAATAGTGTTTCAAATTTTTGCCAACGATTATTTCTACTAAAGAAATTTTACTTTTATGATTTAATGTTTGAATGCCAAAGTTGTCAAGTATGAAAATGTCTTGTTTTTCTAAACTTTTCTTTTCTTTAATATATTTGTTGGTGTTGTAATGTAAGTGTTCCTAAAAAAGTACCTGGTAAATAAATTGGTTATTGTTGGTGATCACCTACCACAATTTCTAACTCAATATAAAAGAAGCCATTATTCTTCTATGTTTGTTCCGGCCCTAATAATTGAAAAAAAGGCTAAATAACAACCTAAAACATTTTCAATGAAAATCTATTAACATACTTTTCATTAATAAAGTATTCTATATGTCTCTTGTCAAATTCTACTCTTTGTCTTTCTATTAAATTGTCTTTGACTAATGCAAATGACATAAATTTATTATTTATAGAAATGATCGCTTCTCCTCTAATGTTATTCTGAATTTTAATTTCCTTTTTTTCTGTACCTAGTATTTTATTTATTTGACTTATAGATGTCTTTTCATTATTCAAATTATTTTTTAAAAGCAATTTTAGAAGGTCAATTTCTATATTTGATAGATATTGTAAATATTCTTTAGTACTCTTAATTTCTCTTTGCTGCCTATTATTATCTGATCCTATATTTAGTAATAGCTCTTTTCTCTTTTTTTGTAAGTGTACAATAACAAATATGCTTATTCCTAAAGCAATATTGAAAATTATTGATATAGGAAGCCATGGTATCCTGGAATTTGCAAGTTTATTGGTTTCATTTATATAAAAAGCTTCTGGATAACTTGATAGTTGATTTGCTTTTATAGTACTGTATAATATTGTATTAGCATCTAAATCATTGATGTATAATTTCTCATTTACTGTATAAGCGATATAATTATTTCTAGAATTTAGTAATTGCTTTAACTCGGTATGGTACTTGTAATCAACCTCATATATTTTGTTAGCATTAAAATTAACGGACATTACTTTGCCGTTGACTTTAGAGCTTATTAGTGCTGTTTGCCCATAGTTTTGTATTATTGACAAATCAGTTATTTTTTTTGCAATTTTCGGATTTATTTGCCTTGCTATATCCCACCATGATTTCTCTCTAAAATCAAAGCATTGCATCAATACTTCTTCGTCCGTATTTTCATCATTCATCTCATACTCTGGCCTGGTAGGAGAGTAAATAACAAATAGTTTGCCTTGTAGTTTATCGTAATGACAAATTGCATTAATCCCTGAAGCGATAGGTACATTCTTTATATTTCTAACGATATCCCATTCTCCCGAATTAGGGTTAAAGTACCTTATTGATCCAGTTGTTTGCCAAAATCCATATCCTCCAATGCTATATAGGGTGTCTTTATAAAATAAGTTGATTGCTCCAAAATTAAAGCCTCTGTTAATTGTTCGATCAAGCCGTATGGCTTTACCATCTCCTCCCAATTTGTATACTTTGTTGCTTCCATTTTGAGTAAGCCAAATTTCCCCTTTATTGTTGATTACGTCAAATCCACCTTCTGTAACATTACTAAATTCACTACTGTCAAGCCTAATTTTAGTTCCGCCAGTAATACGAATGTTATCTACTAATCTATTTGAATTTACAATGTTGACTACTTGATTAATGACTGGCTGTGATTTTGTAGAAAAGTGAAAACAAAATATAACAGCAAGAAAGACAACTACCTTTTTCATTGTATTAAATTGTATTAAATTTTATTGAATATACATTATGTATAAATTAATTTCAATATTTATTTATAAAAATAGAACATGTATAATATATAAATAAATATAAATCAATTAAATAGATTATAATTATTGATTTACACCTTATTTCTTTTAGTTTCTTTATTTGGCTGTAACATTCCAAATAAAAGTTGTGTTTATTTGTTAAATAAATACCATTCGCATGTTAAACAGTCTACTTCTTTTTAACTTATTGTGACCCTTAAACCTAGCATTATAACTTAAAATAATTGTTCATGAACGAGTCAATCAAAAAAGCTTTATCGTTTTTGTTTCTGGCATTTTTATTGCCATTTGTTTCAAATCAAAAAAGCCTTGCTAATGTGGCTTTCCATAGTGAAAAGACTAACTCAATCACTATAAATGCAGCAACAATACATGATAGTACGAACATTGGTATTGTTTCAATCAACGCTAATGATGTGCAGTTCAATGGAAAAATATCTCAACCTAAAATTGCTGCAACTAATTTATTATCAGAGTCTTATACTTGTGAGGCAACCATCACATCTATGGGTGTGCCAGTATCATCGTCATTGTCAGGTTGTATAGGAGGTGGGGCTCAATGGACTGGTTCGGGTACTCCGGCAACATCAAATGCCTGGGTAAGCTCTAATCCTTCCGTGGTCAAGTTGAGTTCGATGGGTACTTCACAATTTGTTAGTTACTTGTCAGCCGGAACAGCAAATGTCACATATACCAATAGCCAAGGCTGCTCCAAAACACTTGCTGTAACTGTGGTTGCCAATCCTGCTGCTCCTTCAACTTCGCCAGTTTCTTATTGTGTTGGGGCAACTGCCATTCCATTAACTGCAACAGCAGTAACTGGAAATACCTTAAAATGGTATGCTCCTGTTCTTATTAATGGTAACACATTTTACCAACCGGTATCCTCAGCCCCAACTCCTTCAACAGCTACTGCAGGCTCAACAACCTATCAGGTTGCTCAAGTGAATGCCTCTGGTTGTGAGACTCTCCAAAATTCTAGAGCAAATTTAGTTGTTACAATTGCAAACCCCTCTGTATCGGTTGGAACCATCGCAGACGTAACTACAGAGGCTACAAGTTTTAACATCACCTTTTCTAATGCTTCTGCAGGACTTGATAAATATTCTATTGCAGCTGGATCTTCAAGCCCCATGCCAGGATTTACTGCTGTTTCCAACCAAGCGCTGCCCACAAATGGCACAATTACAGTTGTGATTCCGCGGTCTGCTGCTGGAACCTACAATTTTAAGTTAACTGTAATCAATTCAACTACAGGATGTTCTGAAGAGTATAATGGCTCTTTAAACGTTATTGCTGCTAATGCACCCGTGATTGTTACTTCAGGTATTTTAAATGCCTTCTCTGCCTGTGTTGGATCAGTGTCCTCAATCCAAAACTTTGCAATTTCTGGATCAAACCTTACAAATAATATTACCATTACAGCCCCTACCGGATATCAGGTAAGTACTACCTCAACTGCATCAGATTTCACAAATACTTTGACATTGACACAGTTGGGGGGTACAGTTACAGAAAAGACAATCTATGTCAGGATGAATACCAGCACTAATGGGCTCTCAGGCAATATTACATGTGTATCTTCCGGTGCCTCTACCAAAAATATAGCCACAGGAACTGGCGTTATGAATGCTTTGCCAACAATGAATATTAGCGGCCCGCCAGGTCCAACGGCATCTGTTTGTTTTGCTGATAATATAACTGCAGGAACACAAGCAACAACTGCAAGTTCAAATCCATGGATCTCTAGCAATACCGGTATTTTTACCATAAGCTATCTAATGTCCGGAAATACAAAGCAGATAAAATTAACACCTGTGTCATTGGGTACAGCAAACCTTACTTTAACAGATAACAATGGTTGTGTTGGGGTTACTGCTGTTACCGTAAAGCCAAATCCCACAATTACTGGTAATCTTTCTTCATGTGCTGGAGGAATCCCTGTTGCATTGACAGCTACGGGTGCATCAGGAACAGCAAGTTGGCTAATAAGCAATGGAAATGATATCGCATCCATCAACCAAAGTACTGGAATCCTCACACCCATAACCAATGGTACAGCAACCGTGCGAGTGACTGTGAATGGATGTTCCAATACAGAAAGCTTCATTGTTGAGCCTGTGGCAATGACCGTTGGTACCGTTGCTGATGTTACAACAGCTGAAACCAGTTTCTCAATTCCATATGTGGCTTCAACAGGTGGAGCAAACAAATACTCAATTACAGCAACTGGTGCTACGCCGATGCCAGGTTTTGTAAATGTATCCAACGCAAATTTGGGGGCTAGCCCAATTGCCGTTGTTATGCCGGCATCATCTGTTGGCACGTATACATTTGCAATTACTTTTTCAAACAGTTCAACAGGATGTTCAAGTAGTAGTTACAACTTTACTGTTGGCGTGGTTTCTGCTTCAGTGCCAAGAATAACCACTAGCGGAACCATTAGTACTTTTGCGGCCTGCTCAGGCTTGCCTTCACCAGCCCAAACCATAAATGTTTCTGGTGCAAATCTCACTGCAGACATAGCTATTACCGCTCCTACAGGTTATGAAGTTTCTTTATCTAGTACATCAGGGTATACTACTTCAGTTACGGTTTCAAAAGATGCCAATGGTACAGCAGCTTCAACACCAGTATTTCTTAGATTGAAAGCAGGTGTTGCCGCCGGAACTTCGGGTAATTATACCTTTATTTCATCTGGAGCAGTAACAAAAACCCTTGCTACAGGTAATTCAGGTTTAAATCCTCTTCCCTCAATTTCTATACCTGGGGGAACATCTGCGGAAACATGTGTGAATGCAGGATTGACGCTACAAGCCAACAATACACCTGCTGCCAATAACCCCTGGATCAGTTCCAATACACAAATTGCAACAATCTCTACTTTTTCCCTGAACCTTTCGAATATTGCCGTAAACGGTTTGTCTGCTGGAACTACAAACATTACCTATACAGACAATAAAGGATGTATAGCCACCCAAGCTGTTCGGATAAATGCATTGCCAACAATCACGGGTGGTTCAGTAGTTTGTATTGGATCTACCCTGCAGCTGTCAGGCAATGGAACACCCAATTCAGCTAATCCTTGGAACTCAACCAATCAAACTGTTGCAACAATAACTGATGATGGACTTGTTACTGGTCTTACAGTTGGAACTTCTAACATAACTTATCGAAATAATGATGGTTGTTCAAAAACACAAATCATTACTGTTAATCCTAAACCATCCACACCAACTATTTTAACTGGTGGTGCAACAACATTTTGCGCAGGTGAATCTGTTATTTTGACTTCGTCATCAACTACTGGCAATCAGTGGTACAAAGATGGTGCAGCAATCAGCAGTGCAACAGCTGCAACATATACTGCCACAACAAGCGGTTCTTACACTGTGATTGTAACAAGTGCTGAGGGTTGTTCAAGTGCTGCCAGTGCGGCAACTACTGTTACAGCAAATCCTCTTCCCGCGGCACCAGTAGTTAGTAATACGGCATACTGTATTGGTTCAACTACGAGTGCTTTAACTGCTACTGCTCTTAGTGGCAATACACTAAGTTGGTTTGGAACAAATGCTACAGGCGGAACAGCTAGTAGCACTCCACCAACACCATCAGCATTAGCTGCTGGCTCTACTGATTATTATGTAAGTCAAATAAGTGCTCAGGGATGTGAGAGTGCAAGATCTAAAATAACTGTTGTGGTAAATGATCTTCCAGCTGCTCCGGTTGTAAGTAACTTGGCATATTGTGTTGGTTCAACTACGAGTGCTTTAACTGCTACTGCTCTTAGTGGCAATACACTAAGTTGGTATGGAACAAATGCTACAGGCGGAACAGCTAGTAGCACTCCACCAACACCATCATCATCAGCTGCTGGCTCTACTGATTATTATGTAAGTCAAATAAGTGCAGAGGGATGTGAAAGTGCAAGATCTAAAATTACTGTTGTAGTAAATGATCTTCCAGCTGCTCCAGTAGTAAGTAATTTGGCATATTGTGTTGGTTCAACTACTACTGCTTTATCTGCAACTGCTCTTAGTGGCCACACACTAAGTTGGTATGGAACAAATGCTACAGGCGGAACAGCTAGTAGTACTCCACCAACACCATCATCAGCTGCTGCTGGCACCACTGATTATTATGTAAGTCAAATAAATGCTCAGGGATGTGAGAGTGCAAGATCTAAAATAACTATTGTGGTAAATGATCTTCCAGCTGCTCCAGTAGTAAGTAGCTTGGCATATTGTGTTGGTTCAACTACTACTGCTTTATCTGCTACTGCACTTACTGGTAATACACTGAGATGGTATGGAACAAATGCTACAGGCGGAACAG
>JACCDH011127862.1_pt1 | contig 34489 bp, 26 predicted proteins | sample 7442481 | NCBI WGS metagenome assembly JACCDH01 (sample SAMN15323433, study PRJNA562643) | freshwater metagenome | isolation source: river surface water | place: USA:Blue River Watershed | collected 2017-08-15
CTGAGATGGCCGCTTATTGCATCAATAATAAAAAACCTTTACACCTTATCGGACTTGTAAGCGATGGTGGTGTGCATAGCAGTATCGATCATTTGATTGCACTTTGCAAAATATTTACAGATTTGGGTGTTACTCAAATTTACATCCATGCTTTCACCGACGGCAGAGATACCGATCCAAGAAGTGGCAGTCAGTACATCGAAACACTCGAAAAGGCTATAGCCTCTACCAATGCTAAAATTGCTACGGTGATTGGGCGCTATTACGCTATGGACCGTGATAAACGCTGGGAGAGGGTTAAACTGGCGTACGACTTAATGGTGAATGCCGATGGTCAGGCCTACGCATCTGCAGAAGAAGCCTTGAAAGATGCCTATGCGCAGGATATCACCGACGAATTTATTCCGGCTTCTGTCATCGTCAACGACGAAGGTATGCCGGTGGCCAGTATTCAGGAAGATGATGCGGTGTTCTGTTTCAATTTCAGAACCGACAGGGGAAGACAAATAACACAGGTGTTAACTCAGATGGATATGCACGAATTCAATATGCATGCTCTGAAGTTGTATTATGCTACCATGACCGAGTACGATGCTACCTATAAAGATGTGCATGTGGTATTCGATTCAAAGAATGTAACTGAAACTTTGGGTGAAGTGATCAGCAAGGCTGGTAAAACCCAGTTACGCAGCGCCGAAACTGAGAAATATCCGCACGTGACGTTCTTCTTTTCTGGTGGAAGAGAAGAGCCATTTGAAGGAGAGGACAGGATTATGGAGCCTTCGCCAAAAGTAGCGACCTACGATTTACAGCCAGAGATGAGTGCATTGCCGCTGACGGCTAAAATTGATGCAGCCATCGATTCTGAGAAGTACGATTTTATCTGTTTAAACTTTGCCAATACTGATATGGTAGGACATACAGGCGTTTGGGAAGCCATCATCAAAGCTGCAGAAACAGTAGATGCTTGTGTGAAACAGTTGGTGGAGAAGGCTCAGTCAAAAGGTTATCAAATTATCATTATCGCCGACCATGGTAATTCTGACGAAGCGAGAAATCCGGATGGTACGCCAAACACTGCTCACAGCATGAATCCAGTGCCTTGTATCATCATTAGCGACAAATGTCAGTCTATACCTGCAAAAGGTAAACTGGCCGATGTGGCGCCAAGTATTTTAAAGATGATGGGTATAGGTCAACCGGCTGTAATGGACGGTGTAAGCTTATTTTAATTACAATTTATCTTCGAAAACCAAATGCTCTGATTCGTCGTCGGTGCTGTCGTCACTGTATCTGAAATACAAGGTGCTCATAGCAGCTATAAAATAGGTGACAAACAAAACACTGATGATAAATGAGCCAATTTCCTGAAGGATGAAACCTTTGATGGAGAGTTCGGTAGTTTCAGATCCGCCAAATATGCTGCTTAAAATAACCGCTACTATTATTAAAACGATGATGGATAAAATGGTCATCAACAATAGCATGGCACCACGTTTCCAGGTTATTCGGCTTAAACTAAAGCCAATGGCCTGCACCACACCCATATTGCCATGCACGATAGCAGGTATAGCGATGGCAAATCTTAGTAAAAATGCCAGCATAACAAAGAAGCCTACAAATCCAATCAATACAGCCAAAACCGGAGAAACACTTGAAAGCATAAAGAATATTAGTCCGAATATTAAGCTCACTGAAATTTGTATTAAGGCATAGAGAACAAAGAAACCGGCAATGCTGAATATTTTGGAAGAGAAAGACTGTTTAAAGGCTTGCATCACGCTACTGCTACCAAAACGAATTTCGTTATCGCAGAGCAAAAGGTAAAAATGGCTGGCCCACGAGTAGATAAATAAAACCAGTAACATTAATGGTAGCACTAAAAACGACTGCACATTATTAAATTGAGCCATATATAATTCGGAAATAGCCTCCATGTCTTGCTGATTTTCTAATACACTTCTTTGCAGATTTTGAAGGTCTTGCTGGTAAGTTAGATAGTCGGTAGCACCATAGCCCATGGTTAAAAGCGTCAGTGGTGTTACGATCAATAGCAGCACTAGGCCGATCAACAAAGTAGCCACGAATGAGCCAGGAATTAAACGTTTATACAAGCCAAAGGAAGCCTGAAATGCCTGATCTCTGAAATGCAGTAAATAGTCTTTCATGCCCCAATTTTAGAGGATGTTTCTGATACCAACAAATTTTTTACATCTTTATTAAGAGATATTCGACTATTTTTGCACCTTTTATGATTAAAGGGAAAAAAATAGTGGTCGTGCTTCCGGCTTATAATGCTGCAGCGACACTCGAAAAAACCTACAAGGAAATACCTTTTGATATTGTGGATGATGTCGTTCTGGTAGATGATAACAGCAGAGACGAAACCATTCATAAAGCTCAGGAACTGGGTATTCAACATATCGTAAAACACGAGGTTAACCGTGGCTATGGAGGCAACCAAAAATCTTGCTACACCAAAGCTTTATCTATCGGTGCTGATATTATTGTGATGTTGCATCCAGATTATCAATACACACCAAAATTGATAGAGAGCATGTCGTATATGATTGCCAACGAGGTGTACCCTGTAGCCTTCGGTAGTCGTATTCTTGGTAAAGGCGCTCTTAAAGGAGGTATGCCGATGTATAAATACATTGCTAATCGCATGCTGACCTTATTTCAAAATATTTTAATGGGTCAGAAATTGTCAGAGTATCACACAGGTTACCGCGCTTTTGATAAACAGATTTTTGATAAGATCAATATCGAAGCCAACTCAGATGATTTCATCTTCGATAACCAGATGATTGCTCAGATTTTCTATGCCGGTTTTGAAATAGGGGAGGTAACTTGCCCCACTAAGTACTTTGATGAAGCCAGTTCCATCAATTTCAAACGCAGCAGTATCTATGGCTTGGGCGTGATCAAAGTATCGATCCAATACCGCCTTCAGAAATGGGGCATAAAATCTAAGATTTTTGCTTAGGCCTTATTTACAAAAATTAAGCAAATAACTCTGTACATCTTTATTGCCCAATTCCTTGGATTTACGCCAATCAGCGCATGCTTCTTCTTGCATCTTTAGATTGTTATAGGCAATGCCTCTCATCATTAGAAGTAAGCCTAAATTCTCGTAATCTTTGTCGAGGGCAGAGGTGAAACTCAAAACAGCTTTATCGTTTTGAGACAACTGTAGTTCGCAGAAACCAATATTAAAATAGAATTCCGCGTTGTTGCGGTCGGCCACCTGCAAGCTTTTATATTCGCCAATTGCTTCTTCGAATTGTAAGTTCGACACCATGGCATCTGCTCGGTTAAGACGGGCTTGTCGATTACCCGGACTGTTGATGAGGATATTGTTATAGGCATCTATGGCTTGTGCAAATTTTTGAGCATCGTAATAGATATTGCCTTTGAGCATGTATAGATTGGTGTCGTTGGGTGTAATGCGAAAACAGTGGTCGATGTCTTCTATGGCACTTTTATATAATCCAGATTCTGAATATGCCAGAGCACGGGCTTTCAATACTTCGGCATCGTCTTCAGAATAACTAAGATACTGACTGTAGTAATTCACCGCCGCATTAAAGTCTTGCATCTCTTCCATCATCAGCGCCAGGTTTTTGTATACTTTGAAATCGGAGGGCTTGCGACTGGCATACAAGAGGAAATCGGACTCCGCGAAGGTGTAATTTTTAAGCGCATGGTGGGCCAAACCACGGTTAAAATAGGTGTCGTAAAGGCTGGTGTCCAATAATATGGCCTGATTGAAATCGACCATGGCAATATTGGGCTTGCCAATCATTAAATAACAGGTGCCGCGCTGAAAATAGGTGAGTCCCGCTTTTGGGTTTTGGTTCAGACATTCTGTAAACACATTAATGGCCTCTGTATACTGAGACGCCTTCATTTTAAGTAAGCCATCATCAAAGCCAGTGCAGGGCGCCTGAGCGTTTGAATGTTGAGGGAAGAGACATAATATGACGAGAATGGGAATAATTGCGCGCATAGTGAATTTCAAAAATACAAGTAAAAAATTTGATTGTTAAGAAGAAGATTTCTACTATTGTGGAATGATTACAATTGAAGTGGTCCTGAGTCCGGCCCTCCTTCATCTTTCAAAAGTAAAAGATAAAAATGTGGTGGTGATCGATATTTTGCGCGCCACTTCTACGATTTGCACGGCGATTCACCATGGCGCCTCTTCGGTAAAAGCCGTTGGGAGTCCCGATAAAACATTGGCACTTGCTGATAGTGGCTACTTAACAGCAGCCGAGCGCGATGGACAGAAACTTGCAGGATTTGATATGGGTAATTCGCCTTTCGAGTGCATGGAGGGTAGGGTAGATGGGAAAAAGATTGCATTAACTACAACTAACGGAACCAAGTGTATAGAGGCCGTGGCCAATGAAGGTGCCAGAAATGTGTTCTCTGGTAGTTTTTTAAATTTGAATGCCATGGCCAGATATTTGGCTCAGGATGGCGCACCGGTGGTTATGCTTTGTGCCGGATGGAAAGACAGTTTTAATCTCGAAGATACTTTGTTTGCCGGCGCTTTGGCGCAAGCCGTCAGTAATCTGGTAAACACTGAAATCGATTGTGATGCAGCATTAATGTCTATCGACTTGTATAGCATAGCTAAAGACGACATGGTAGGCTATTTGAAAAAGTCTTCGCATTACAAGCGTTTATCGCACTTACACCACGAGGAAGATATGGTGTATTGTCTACAACATTCTGTATTTGAAACCATTACGGGGCTTGTGGATACAGAGATGAAAAAAATTTAAAAAAAACATCCTTTTTTTTTCTTTTTAGGCTACATTTGACCCATAAATCATTATTTTTTTATGAAAAAACTCATACTTTCACTTTTCACTATTCTTGCTGTATCGGCTGCTTCAGCTCAGTATTACTATGCGCCATACAGCAACGCCGGTAAGAACCCTGGCAACTTAAACAAAGATGCCGAGTACCCGGTAGGTGGTGGTATTTCCGCTGGTTGGACAAATATTTTAGCTGGTAACCAAGCTACACCAGCATGGTCTAGCCGCCAGAAATTACCATTTACATTCAACTTCAATGGTACAAATTTCGATTCATTTTATGTATCATCTTCAGGTGTTGTAACGTTCTCAAGAACTGTTGGAACTGCGCCTGCTTATGCTAACAATGTATTGCCAGATGCTTCTATTCCAGATAATTCAGCCTGTATCAGAGGTATTTTAACCGCAGGTAACAACAGTGCATATGCCAATATTGTAACCAAAACTTTTGGTACTGTTGGCAGCCGTCAGTTCTACATCACTTTTAGTGCCTACAACGAACTGAATCTTGGTGCAGGTGCTTACCTTTGGGTATCTATCATGTTGGAAGAGGGCAGCAACAACATTTACTTCATCGATCAACGTAAATACCCTACCACTGCCACTAAATTAACAATTGGTGTTCAGGTAAACTCAACTACGGCTTATATGGTGAGTGGCTCTCCTAATGTTAACTTAGCTGCTACATCTGCTGCTAACGAATTTGATAACAGCTATTACAGATTCATTCAAGGTACTCAACCAGCATACAATGCTGAAGGTGTTACTAACACTACCCCTGATTATCTGGCCTTAACCCAATTGCCTTTCACAATTAAAGGTGTATTTAAAAACTTAGGTACTTCTACAATTACTTCTTGCGATATCAACTACAGCATCAACGGTGGCGCTACTGTTACTGCTCCTGCTACAGTTAACATCGCTCAGTACGCTACTGCTACTGTATCTTCTACAGCTACCTGGAATGCTTCTGCAACCGGTACTTATACTGTGGATGTATGGTTAAGCAATATCAATGGTAATGCTGACGGTGATTTGTCTAACGATAAAGCTTCAAAAAGCGTTATCGTAGTTGACGACTATGTGGTAAGAATGCCATTGCACGAAGTGTTTACATCTTCTACTTGCGGTCCTTGTGTTGCAGGTAACAGAAATACTGACGAAAACATTTTCCCATTATACCCTAATGAGTTTGCAGTAATCAAATACCAAATGAGCTGGCCTGGTACTGGTGACCCATACACCACTGCTGAAGGTAACGTTCGTAGAACTTTATATGGTGTAAACTCTATCCCTAACATGCAAGTTGATGGTGGTTGGAACGGTAACGCTTCTTCTTACACCACTGGTTTATTCGATCAATTCAAAGCAAAACCATCTTTCATTAAAATTGAATCTACCCACGTTATCAACTTCAAAAAGGTAACTGTGGATGTTAAAGTAACACCACTGGCTGATTACAACAATGCTAATATGAAAGTATTCGTTGCTATTCTTGAGAAGAAAACTTTCAATAACGTTAAATCTAACGGTGAAACTGAATTCCACCATGTGTTGAAGAAAATGTTACCAGATGCCAGTGGTACTGCTTTAGGTGCTGTGACTAAAAACACCCCTAAAACTTTCCCTACTTTTGTTTATAACCAACCAGGTAAATACAGACTGCCAACAGATGGTCAGCCTGCTAACATCATCAACCTGAACACTGAGCACTCTATCGAAGAATTACAAGATTGTGAAGTGGTTGTATTCATCCAGGACTTAGTAACCAAAGAAGTATTCCAGGCTGCTAACTCAGTTGGTACTGTATTGTCAGTAGACGATATCAACGCTACTGAAGATGCTATCGCTGTATTCCCTAACCCAAGTAAAGGTGTTTCTACTATCCGTTTCAACCTGAACAACACCAACGGTGTAGTGGTTAACGTATACAACACTTTAGGTCAGGTAGTTAAAACTTTCGACGCTTCTCAGTTAAACAACGGTTCTAACAACTTAAGCATTGATACTGAAGCTTTCGCAAGCGGTATCTACACAGTTAAAATTGAAGGTAACGGTTTCGCCGCTACTCAGAAATTTGTTGTTGAATAATTAATTGTAAACAACTCGTCAAAAAAGGGAGCAAATCTTTTGATTTGCTCCCTTTTTTTTTGAAATGTCATTATTAGTTATTAATATTGAGTTTTAATTTAAATAATAGAATGAAAAACGTATCTAAACTTATCCTTGCCACTCTATTCGTTGCAACCTTTTTTGCAGGTTGTAAGAAAGAAGAAACCAATGGTGGAAACAGCAACTCAGCCTGGTATGAGCCAGAAAACAAACAAAGATCTTTATTAATGGATTTCACAGCTACATGGTGTACTTACTGTGGCGCATGGGGTCATCCAACTTTTAATGCTGCTGAAAACAGTTTAGGTGATAATGCCATTGCATTCTCTGTTCAAGGTGGATCTAGCGAACTTGCCGCTATTCAATACAAACAAGGTAACGATACACCTTTCTATGCTTTGCACTTAGCTGAACTACAAACCAGCTTGTTAAATGTTTCAGTTTCTGGTTACCCTACACTTTGTGTAAACAACAAAAGTGGTTACGGTCCAAACTCTAACGCTACAATGGTAAATGACGCTAACGCTTTCAATAACTTAGGCGCTGTTGCAAACATTAACTTTGGTGTTACTAAAAATGCAACTGGTTTCAACATCAAATCTACTTTGAAATTCTTCAAAGCTGCTACTGGTGATTACCACGTTACTTTCTTCATCACTGAAAACAAAATCAATCACCGTCAAAACGTGAGCGGTACATATGTTTCTCCATACGAGCACAACAACATCATCAGAGCATTCCCTATTTCTAACAAGAAAAATGCTAATACTTTAAATTCAACTTTTGGTAATGCTGTTGTTACTGGTGATATTGCTGCTGGTAAATTCTTGAACCTTGAGTACAGCTACACTGCAGATAATAAATCTACAATGATTCCTTCAGGTTGGAACGTATTTAACTGGAACCAAAGCAATACTTCTAACCTTTACCTAACTGGTATTGTTTGGAAGAAAGATGCAGCTTCTGGCAAATACATTTTCGTAAATGCTACCAGAAAAGCACTGTAATAAAAATAATTTTAAAATTCAAAAAAGCTCTGTTTAACAGAGCTTTTTTTTTGCCCCAAATGTCAGTATCTAATCAGATTAGATGTTGCTTAATTCAAATTTGCTGACATTTACTTATTATTGTAAGAATATGAGTATACGCTACTTTTTTATTTTGTTTTGTCAAATGACGTCAACAATATGCCTGGCTCAAAATTACTATCATCTGCGCAGTGATGGTAATCTGCCAAAAGGCTATTACCTCGATAAAATTTACGAAAGCTCAAAAAAAATCCTGCTTAATGAGCCCAATAATGAAGCAATGTCTGTCATTGATCGTTTGCCTTTTGATTTTAACTACTATGGCAATGTCTACCGTTCTTACCGAGTTAGCGATAATGGTTATCTCACTTTTGATACACTGTCCATCAATTCAGAAAAACCTGGAACAATTTACCCTGCGAATAGCATTATTCCGTTTTGGAAAGATTTTAAATTACAGAAGTTGCCTAGTCCCAACGAAGGTGTCGGTATTCAAGTATATTCTTACACCGATGGTATAGCACCAAACCGCAGACATATTGTGCAATGGTTCGGCGTAAGTTTGGCCAGCGATAACTTTACTGGTACTATCTCCAATGCCAGTATCTACAGTTTCGCAATTGTTTTCCATGAAGGTAATCAGGGACGTTTTGATTTGGTCTATACCCCTTATGGTGATAAAACGCAGAAGGCTGTTATCGGTTGCACCAGTCCCAATAATACCAGCTATAAACTGCTCAACGATTCTCTCTCTCTTCTGCCTTTTCAATTCTCGTTCGATAAAAATAAGTTCATCGTCTATCAATTTATTTATGGCAATCAGCCGAATTACGACCTCACCATCAAAAACCTGAATGTCGAGTCGATTTATCCAACCAATGCCATCGTTAACTTTACTGGTACGCTTACCAATACCGGAAAAACCGCGGTCAGTAGCTTTAAACTTAATTACTCGGTTAATCAGGGGGATACCGTTTCGTTTGATGTAACAGGGCAGAATCTTTTACCAAATGGAGAAGGAGTCGTGAATTTTTCACATCCTTTATCGTGGACTTCCGGTATTGCCGGCAGTTTGAACGATGTCAATTTTTTCTTGTCGCATCCCAATAATCAAACCGATCAAGATTCGTTCAACAGCCATGTGTCTACCAAAATTCTCAGAAATAATAATAACTACACTGCCGAACGAAGAATCTTGTTTGAAGAAGGTACTGGTGCCTGGTGTGGTTATTGCCCAGAAGCCCATTTGATATTAGCACAGGCTAAGGCTACTTATGGCAAAAAGGTGATTCCGGTGAGCTATCATTTTGATGATAGCATGTCTATAGAATCAGGCAATATCTTTTTAAGCAATTACTTCAGTAGTTATCCTGATGCCATGTTAGATCGTAAAGTCATGCTGGGAAGTAATAATACCTGGCTAACAGAACTGGCAGCGCGTATCAATGGTAATGCGCCAGTCGATATCTCTATTGAAGCAAAATCATTCAATGTTCAAACTCGTGAAATTTCATATACAGTTAGAGCCAGGTTCAGCGATTACTGGTATGGGAATATGACCTTGGGTAGCATCGTTACTGAGGATAAGGTTCGTGGAAATGCTTTGGCCAATATTTGGAGTCAGAATAACTATTATTCACGCTACCATAACGGAGGTGTTGGTGATACCGCCCATCCTTTATACAACGAAAAGGAATACATGGATGGTTATATCCATAAAAGTGTTGTAAAAGCCATGCCTGGTGGTGTTTGGGGGATACCTGGCGTTATTCCGCAATACATCGCACCCAACGCCGAATATACCCAGTCTTTTACCTATGTTTTGCCTGATGCTGCATTTGTTGATTACGCCATTGATAATAATACAAAATACTGTTCCACTATCGACTTACCAGGACAGAACGAGGGTCGCAATATACCAGCCAATATCAATTTGATTGGATATGTCGCCGAGCAGGATTCGGATGTGTTGAAACGCACTGTCATCAATGCTGCTGAAGAGCGTCTTTGGAACCTGACCTATTTGCCAAATTTGCCAAAGTTGAGCAATTTTAAAATATCTCCCAATCCTGGGTCTGACTTGGTTAGCATCAATATGGTGCAAGATGTGAGCGATGATGTGAATGTAGACGTTATTGATCTTAATGGTCGCGTTATTAAATCCGTCAATTATCAGCCTGGTGCCGGTCAGGTAGCTTTGTTTTTGGATATGTCTGAATTAAATACCGGAATCTACCTTGTTCGTGTTAGCTCTGCCAATTGGTCGGCTAGCGAAAAATGGGTCAAACAATAATGTTTTGCCTTTAGCACTCAGGGGTAAAAAATGTTTACATTCGCAAAAGTAAACTACTCGGATATGTTGTATTTTTGCGGCGTAAATGTCAAACAATTCAAAAACCATCCAATCCGCTTTAATTTCAGTCTACCACAAAGATAATCTCGAACCAATCGTACGTCGTTTAGATGCACTAGGTGTTAAGATTTATTCTACCGGCGGTACTTTGAAATTTATCAACGACCTAGGGGTGAATGCCATCGCAGTTGAAAGCACGATTGGCTTTCCTGAAATTCTTGATGGTCGCGTTAAAACCTTACACCCCGTAATCTTTGGTGGTATTCTGGCCAGAAGAGATAATCCGACAGACATGTCTCAATTGAGTCAACATGGTATAGGTACTTTGGATTTAGTGATCGTCGACCTTTATCCGTTTGAGGCAACTATCCAATCTACCAACGATGAAGCTGAAATTATTGAAAAGATTGATATTGGTGGTATCTCTTTAATTCGCGCTACTGCCAAAAACTTTAACGATACACTCATCGTTTCTGACAGAAACCAATATGGCGATTTGTTGCAATTGTTGGAAACCAAAAACGGTAGTACCGATATTTCAGATCGTAAATTGTTTGCCGCAAAGGCATTCATGACTTCCTCGCATTACGATACAGCGATTTTCAACTACTTCAATCGCACGGCCGAACTGCCTGTACATAAAGTAAGTTTTAATACATCTAAAACATTGAGATATGGCGAAAATCCACATCAGAAGGGCCATTTCTATGGCAATTTGGATGAGATTTTCGATATCTTAAATGGCAAAGAATTATCCTACAATAACCTGGTGGATGTTGAGGCTTCTCTGAATCTGGTAGCCGAATTTAATGATCCAACCTTCGCTATCATCAAACATACCAATTCTTGTGGTTTGGCCAGCAGAAGTACGCTTAAAGAAGCTTATGATGCGGCCTTCGCTTGCGATCCTACCTCTGCTTTTGGTGGTGTTTTAGCCTGCAACAGAACTGTTGATGCAGATACCGCCAATGCCATGAACAGTTTGTTCTTCGAAGTGGTAACGGCCCCTGATTTTACACCTGATGCGCTGGAGATATTGAAATCAAAAAAGAACAGAATCATCATCAAGCTCAAACAACAACTCAATAATACCAAACAGTTCAAGAGTCTCCTTAATGGGGTGCTTGAACAGGATATCGACTGGAGTTCTGAAAAAGCGGCTGATTTTAAAGTGGTAACCAAAGTTCAGCCGACTGCCGAACAACTAAGCGATCTTGAATTTGCTATCAAAGCCGTGAAACACCTCAAATCAAATGGTATCACGTTGGTTAAAAATAAACAATTAATAGGCATGGGTTGCGGACAGACCTCAAGAGTAGATGCATTAGAATCTGCTATTAAAAAGGCCGCTGCTTTTGGTTTCGATACCACTGGTGCAGTGATGGCTTCTGAAGCTTTCTTCCCATTCCCTGATTGTGTGTCTATCTCTGGTGCTGCCGGTATTACTGCCATCGCACAACCTGGTGGAAGTATCAAAGATCAGGAAAGTATAGACGAAGCGGATAAGAACCAGCAAGCTATGGTGCTTACCGGTATTCGCCACTTTAAACACTAATGAAACAAGCTGTCATTCTTCTGCACGGTGCTCTTGGTTCTGCCTCTCATTGGCAAAACTTTGAACCACTTATGACGAATGACTATGAGTTATATTGCCCTGATTTTCCGGGACATGGTAAAAGTACATTACCACCTGTAAAAACTATTGATGAACTTTCGGATTTCCTTGCTGCTTTTATTCTGGAACATCAATTACAACATCCTTTTATTATTGGCTATAGTATGGGTGCCTATGTGGCTCTTAATGCCATTGTAAAAGGTAAGATCAATTGTAGTAAATTGGTTTGCATCGCTACTAAAATGGAATGGTCGCCAGAGATTGCCCAAACTGAATCATCGATGCTCAACGCCGAGCGTTTGGCGCCTATTTGGGATAAGTTACAAACAGAACATGGCAATCATTTGAATCATCTGTTAGATAACACGACATCGATCTTAATGTCTATTGGCAAAGCGCCTCTTACTACCCAAGATATGCGCAACATGCTTTGCCCTTGTTTGGTGTTGCGAGGTGATAAAGATAAAATGGTTACAGCAGCGGAGAATCAAGAATTTGTGGATGCCATGCCAAAGGCTATTTACACAGAAATGTCAGCACAAGGCCACCTGTTAGAGCGAATGGATCCTGTAAATGTGACTAAATATATCAGAGATTTCTTTGTGTAATTTAGTAAACTTGCATGTATGAAAATTAGAATTGCTTTTGGATGTTTGGTCGCCTTAACTTTTATGCAACAAGCTTGCAAAGCGCCTGCAACTAATACGGCTGTAATAAGTGCCAGTGCTAACACTAAAGAAACAAGTGTTACTCAAGCAAGCACCGGTGTGAGCAGTCTTGATCTGTTTCTGAGCAATTTTGAAAGTTCTGTTTTGCAGCACAATACTTCAACCATCCTCAATTTTCTGGATAAAGACTACAAAAAGGAACAGTATGAAAAACAAATGAAGTCGAATGTAGACTCATTTTTAAACCGCTTCTTTAGCAACAACGAAATGAAGGGCAAGGCTTACACCATTGTCTTCAATAACATCACTAAAATTACACGTATCGAATCAAAATTGGTGTCTGGCTATTACACGGTCACCTATAAAGTATCTACCAAAGACGCCACTGTTACTTTGCCTCTTACGGTCTTTACCCGTTTGGAAGGTACTGAAGTAAAATACGCGTTATACGGTCCCGTTGGCTCCTAACTGGTACAACAATAAATGTTATTCATCAGTTTTTCAAGCAAGAGGATAGTGGCTTGATGAAATAATCGTAATTTTGTTCAGGATGGGGAATAACAGTTTCAAACGCTTTTTAACAGATGCCGGTGATATCACCAGGTTTGTTATGCGCTTTTTTAATGAGCTGTTCAAACCTCGTCAGGAGTGGCGCGAGCTCCTAAAACAGTGCTATTATGTTGGCTATAACTCATTGGCATTGGTGGGAACAACTGCCTTTATTATGGGCTTAGTCTTAACCATACAATCTCGTCCAACTTTAGTAGAGTTTGGGGCCGAAGCCTGGTTGCCTAAAATGATATCTGTGTCCTTAGTTCGTGAAATAGCGCCAGTTATTACGGCCTTAATTTGTGCCGGTAAAGTTGGCTCTGGTATTGGTGCTGAACTTGGTTCGATGAAGGTAACAGAACAAATTGATGCCATGGATGTCTCAGGTACCAATCCTTTCAAATACCTGGTTGTTACCCGTGTCATGGCCATCACTCTTATGTTGCCGGTCTTAGCCATTATTGCCGATGCCATCGCTCTTTACGGTGGATTCCTGGGTGCTAATATTAAAGGGGTTGTCAGCTGGGAATTATACTGGTCGCAAGTCTTTGACGCACTCTCTTACAGCGATCTTTTACCAGCATTCATTAAAACCTACTTCTTTGGTTTCGCTATTGGAATCGTTGGTTGTTATAAGGGCTTTAACTCGAATAAGGGTACCGAAGGGGTTGGTCAGTCGGCCAACTCTTCTGTGGTAGTAGCTTCTCTGGCGGTTTTTGTCATCGACCTGGTGGCAGTGCAGATAGCAGACTTATTAGGATTTACATAGACTAAATGGCGAAAGAAAGCGTTATATCGATCAGGCATCTCTCTAAATCTTTTGGCAATAATCATGTGTTGAAAGACTTCTCTTTTGATTTGTACAAAGGCGAAAATGTGGTGGTACTCGGTAAATCGGGCTCTGGTAAATCTGTACTAATTAAGTGTATTATCGGACTTATAACGCCTGATGAGGGCAGTATCTCTGTGCTCGATCAGGATGTACTTGAACTGAGTTCTGATGAGATGGATATGATGCGCGTTAAAGTGGGTTTTCTTTTTCAAAGTAATGCCTTGTACGATTCTATGTCTGTGCGCGAAAATTTAGAATTCCCGCTCCGCCGCCATGGCAAAGACCTCAGTCCCGTTGAAATGGATCAAGCTGTTAAAGAAGCATTGGAAAGCGTCGGACTTGCTCATACAGAATACATGATGCCCGCCGAATTGTCAGGTGGGATGAAAAAAAGAATCGCTATTGCCCGAACCTTAATTCTTAAACCTGATATCATACTCTACGATGAACCAACCACTGGATTGGATCCTATCACTGGTAAAGAAATCTCTGAATTGATTCTTGAAATTCAGGACGTTTATAAAACCTCTTCTATCATAATTTCTCATGATATGCACTGTGTTAAAATCGTTGCCAACCGCATCGTGATGTTGATAGATGGAAAATGTTATGCAGAGGGAAGTTACGACGAATTAAAACAATCTGAAGATATTCGCATCAAACAATTTTTTGATTAAACATGGAGAAAGAACCTGCAAAAAATATAAAACTTGGCATCTTTGTACTCGTTGGCACAGTGTTTCTCATTGTGGCCATGTATTTTATTGGCGCCAAACAAAATCTGTTTTCAAACACCTTTCGCATCTATGTCAACTTTCACAATGTCGATGGTCTACAAGCGGGAAATAACGTACGTTTCGCAGGGATAGATGTTGGAACAGTTGATGAAGTGCAAATAGAAAATGATTCTTCTGTTAAAGTAAGTTTGATCATAGAAGACAAATACAAATCGTATATCAAGAAAAATGCCCTTGCCAGCATAGGCACAGATGGTTTGATGGGCAATAAACTGGTAAACATTAACTCGGCACATCAGCCTGGTTTGGATATCGAAGAGGGCGATGTGCTGGCTTCTATTCACCCAATTGAAACAGATGAGATGCTGAGAACGCTCAACAAAACCAATGATGATGTTTCCACCATCGCACACAATTTGCGCATTATCACAGAAAGGGTCAATAATTCCAATACTTTGTGGAGTATTCTTACCGATCCTGCAGTTGCAGAAAATGTAAAGAATGCCATTGTGAGTATTCGTCTAACCGGCGATCGTTCTGCAATTATTACCGGTGATTTGAGCAGGATCGTCGCTTCTGTTAAAAACGGCAAAGGTACACTGGGTGCCCTTATTACCGATACAGCCATTTCACATCAAATCAAGCAAACCATCGTTAAGATTCAACTGGTATCAGATACTTTGGCTTATATCTCCGGCGATTTGAATTATGTCTCCGGCAAGATCAGAAATGGGGAAGGAGCGGTGGGGACAGTATTGATGGATACTACTTTTGCCGGTAATCTCAACCAAAGTGTGTTGGATATTCGCAAAGCCTCCCGGGGATTTAATGAAACATTGGATGCTCTAAAAAACAGTTTTCTACTTAGAAAATACTTCAGACGTCAGTCGAAAGCGGGCAAATAAATTGCCTGAAAATGCCCGACTTTTTTATATCTTTGAAACTTCAATGTCTGGCAGAGATTCACTGAAAACTATTATTTCCGGTTTGCCCGAACTGCCCGGGGTTTACAAGTATTTTGACGATAACAATGTTATCATTTATGTCGGTAAAGCCAAGAATCTCAAGAAACGTGTGTCTTCGTACTTTGCCAAAACCCACGACAACCATAAAACCAATGTATTGGTCTCTAAAATTCGAGACATTCAATACACCATTGTCGATACCGAATTTGATGCGCTCTTGCTCGAAAATACGCTCATCAAAGAGAACCAACCTAAGTACAACATCAACCTCAAAGACGATAAGTCTTACCCGCTCATTAAAATAACCCGTGAACATTTTCCAAAGGTGTTTGCCATGCGCAATGTGGTAAAAGATGGCAGCGAATACTTTGGTCCCTATGCCAATAGTAAAATGATGAACACCATTCTTGAACTGGTGCGCAAGCTGTATCCAACGCGTTCGTGTAATCTCAATCTCAATCCTACTTCAATTGCCAAAGGGCAATTTAAGGTGTGCCTCGAATATCAAATTGGCAATTGTAAGGGTCCATGTCAGAACTTTCAAACGGAAGAAGAATACAACGAAACCATTGCCAATATTCGTCATATCTTAAAGGGCAATTTGGGTGAAGTTAAACGCCATTTAAAAGCGGGTATTGAAGAAGCAGTGGCCCGCCTGGCCTTTGAAGAAGCACAGTTGTTCAAAGAAAAACTAGATTCTCTGGAGTCGTATCAGTCGCGCTCAACAGTTGTAAATACCCGCATCAGCAATGTCGATATTTTCGGCATCGTGTCTTCGGATACTTCTGCCTTCATCAACTACCTCCGTGTAGTGAATGGCATGATCATTCACTCTCAGAATTTAGAACTAAAAAAACGCATCGATGAGTCGGATCAAGAGTTGCTGCTCTCTGCCATTGCTCAGTTTAAAAACACCAATCAATGGGAGAACGTCGAGTTCATTGTGCCATTCGAACTAGAACTGGATACCGATATAGAAATCACCGTGCCAAGTGCCGGCGATAAAAAGAAGTTGCTCGACTTAAGTATGAAGAATGCTTTTTACCTTAAGCAGGAACGTCAATTGGCCGCCGAGAAACTCGATCCGGGTTTGAAAGTGGATCGTCTCTTGAGTGTGATGCAAAAAGATCTACGACTCAATCAACTGCCTCGTCATATCGAATGCTTCGATAATTCTAATATTCAGGGTACCAATCCTGTCTCTGCCTGCGTGGTGTTTAAGAATGGTAAACCCAGTAAAAACGATTACCGCCACTTTAATGTGAAAACCGTCGAAGGTCCTAATGATTTTGCTACGATGCACGAAGTGATTACCCGCCGGTATTCGCGCCTCCTGAACGAAGGCACACCATTGCCCGATTTGATCGTGGTAGACGGTGGAAAAGGTCAGCTTTCCTCAGCCGTTGATGCTATGAAGGGCATTGGTATATACGGCAAAGTGCCCATTATCGGCATAGCCAAGCGTTTGGAAGAATTGTACTATCCCAACGATCCTCTGCCTCTCTATCTGGATAAAAAATCGGAAACACTTAAAGTCATTCAACAAATGCGGGATGAAGCCCACCGTTTTGGTATCACCCATCACCGCAACCGCCGCAGTAAAGGTTTTGCCATCACTACCCTCACAGAGATTGAAGGTGTGGGCGACAAAACTGCGGATTTGCTGCTGAAATATTTCAAGTCGGTTAAAAAAGTAAAGGAGGCTTCACTCGAAGAACTACAACAACTTGTTGGTCAGAAACAAGGCTTATCCATCTATCACCATTTTAAAGATGCAGAAAATATTTGATCAACTCGCCAGTGTTAAGCAACAATTGTATGCTTTGAGCGAATCCACAGATGTCTTTCAAATCTGCGACTCGAATGAAGTGCATGCGGCTATGAATGCCGGTAAATACGAGATTTTGGCGGGATACGGGTTGCAATACTTTTTACCCGAATCTTCTGAATTGGCTCTGAATGCTATGCCTGTGCCCGGTAAATGGACCTTCGGCTACATAGAATATCCTGAAACTGTAGCATCTCACTTATCCAAAACCTGCTTCTTTGTGCCACAGATAGTGGCCTATATCTTAAAAGATGAAAATGTCTTGCATATAGTTAATAATGGGGTAGATGATGCCTGCTTTCAGGAGTGGTTAAGCAAACTGGAGGTAACACCCAGTATTCCAGAAGTACTCAATATCCCTGATTTTAGTTTTAATGCTGTTACCGAACAGGCGGCTTATATCCGTCAGGTTAATCAAATTAAAGATGACATCCTGCATGGGCGCTATTACGAAATGAACTACTGCATAGAGTTCAGAGCGCCATTGGCCTCTAGACCGTTTTTGCCTTATATGCTGCGTCTCAATGAGAGAACTTCTGCTCCTTTTGCTGCTTATGCCCGCATGAAACACATGAGCATCCTCTGTAGCAGTCCGGAGCGCTTTTTTATGAAAGCAGGTCGACATTTGCTCTCACAGCCCATTAAAGGCACCAATAGGGTAATGAGCGGTTCTGAGAATAATAAGCAGTTACAGGCGCTTAAAAACAGCGAAAAAGAGCGTGCAGAGAATGTGATGATAGTCGATTTAGTGCGCAACGACCTGGCACATGTCTGCGAAGCTGGAACGATTCAGGTAGATGAGCTGTTTGGAACCTATCCGTTTAAAACCCTTAACCACATGATTTCGAGTGTTAGTGGTAAGGTTAAAGAACAAACTTCTTTCAAAGCCATTTTTGAAGCTTTATTTCCTATGGGGAGCATGACCGGTGCACCCAAATTAGAAGTGATGAAGCATATCAATGCTTATGAGGACCATCAGCGCGGTATTTACAGTGGTTGCCTGGGGTATGTGAGTCCCGAAGGCGATTGCGATTTCAATGTATTGATTCGCACCCTCGTTTATTGCCACGAGACAGAAAGCATCAGTTATAAAGTTGGAAGTGCTATTACTTTTGATTCAGAAGCAGAGCACGAGTATGAAGAGTGTCTTTTAAAAGGGCACCGACTCGAAGATGTCTTTAGGGCTTAACGCTTGCCTTTCTTTTTAGGCTGTTCTTCTTCAAGCATCGCTTCTTTCATCAAAGTTTTCCAATCGTTTTGCGTTTCGTCGGCCGTAAAACTGATGGTTTCGCGGTAGAGATCTTTTTCGATTTTAAGCACATCCACTTTGGCGCCGATATAATCTTCGATATCTGCGAGCAATGGTTTCTCTTCTTTGCTGCAGAAAGCAACGGCATGTCCTTTTTTGCCGCCTCTGCCGGTACGACCAACGCGGTGGACGTAATTTTCGGGTTGTTCAGGTAGATCGTAGTTCACCACATATTCCACCCCTTGAATATCAATACCACGGGCACTGACATCGGTAGCGATTAATATGCGGGTATCGCCTTTTTTGAAGGCTTCCAATACTTTTAGTCGGTCGGCTTGCTCTTTTCCACCGTGTATGGTTTCAGAGTGAATTCCGGCTCTTTCCAGAGCTTTGGCTACACGTTCGGCTCTCACTTGAGTACGCACGAAAACTAGAATGCGACTATTTTCTTGTTCGTTTACCAAACGTTCGAGAAAGAAGCGTTTATCGTCCATTTCGATGAAGGCAACCTGGTGGATAATGTTTTTGTTTACAGGATTTTCTGGTGAAATCTGGATACGAATGGCATTTCGGACAATGCTGTAGGCCAGTTTCTTGATGGAGTCGTTAATGGTGGCCGAGAAGAACAGGGTTTGTCTGTTTCTTGGGATATGTCTTAAGATGTCTTTGATGTCTTTTAGGAATCCAAGATCCAGCATATGATCGGCTTCGTCCACAACGAGGATTTCGAGTTTCTCGAGACTGATATAACCCTGATGAATGAGGTCGAACATACGCCCCGGCGTAGTAATCAAGACATCGGTGCCGCTTTGTAGGGCTTTGATTTGCGTATCTTGTTCGACACCACCATAGACATTAAGCACTTTAACACCGGTGTTCTTGCCGATTTGGTTAAATACCTCTGTAATTTGAATAGAGAGTTCGCGGGTAGGTTCCATGACCAGGCAGCGGATATAGTGCTTTTTGGTATCCTGCACCTGACGGGCAATGTAATCGATCACCGGTATGGCGAAGGCGGCTGTTTTTCCAGTTCCTGTTTGGGCAATGGCTAAAACATCCTCACCATTCATGATAGGAGGGATGGCTTTGAATTGAATATCCGTCGGACGGACAAACTTCAGTTCTGCCAGGTTATCTTTAATTACGTCAAGGAATCTGTATTGATCGAATCTCATAGGTCAAAAAAAAAGCCTTTCAATTGAAAGGCTTTTCAATAAGTTATATGTATTATTTTTTCTTGCCGCGACCGATACCGCTTGAAGGCAGTGATTTGTTGCGTTTTTTACTGTTACCAATTGGAGAACCAACTCTGATCATCGCGCAGCGGAAACCGATAGTTGAAGTAGACAATGATTCGTCTAACCATCTGCGGGTACCAGGACTCATCCAATAAGCGCGGTCGTTCCATGAACCACCTTTGAACACGCGAGCTTTGTCATTAATTAAGGTAGTTACACCGTATTCGTACTGTTGCTCATCGTTGTTATAGGTAGATTGGTCTTTGTAACCGATATTGTCTGAAGTTTTGTAGTTTCTTCTGTTGATGTTATCAGCATCTTTAACTGGCTCGAAAATCAAGCGACCTAAAGAATCTTTCTCTTCCAGTTCACCGTATGCATCCAGTTTTAACTGAGTGTATACGTTACCACGGTATGAGTTGAAATCGTCAACGTCTTCGAAGGTTAAAGGACGGTAAGCATCTTTTACCCATTCGCTTACGTTACCAGCCATGTTATACAGACCGAAGTCGTTAGGCCAGTATGAGAACACAGGCGTAGTGATGAAACCAGCATCGTTTAACTGAGAAGCGATACCACCTTGGTCACCTTTGTCGCGTTTGAAGTTAGCCATGATTTTACCTCTGTCTTTTTCTTTACCGTGGGTCATTCTCACAGTAAGATCGTTCCATGAGTAAATTCTTTTCTCATCGGTGTTTTCGTATTGAGAGTTACCGATGTTAGCCTGAGCTGCGTATTCCCATTCTGCTTCAGTAGGGAGTCTGTATTCAGGTAATAAGATACCATCTTTAACAGCCACATCTCTTTTGCCTTTTTTAGTACGATAGTCTCTTGGCATACCTTTCATTTTCTTTCTGGTAGCAGGATCGTACTGATTGGCTAAATAAGATTTGGTGTTGAAGTTATCTTGGTCAATTACTTTATTGTCTTTGTAAGGATGGATTTTTTCGCGGTCAAGGATCATCTCGTTAACACGGTCAGTTCTCCAGTCTGCGAAAGCAGTTGCTTGTAACCAGTTAACACCTACTACAGGATAATCTTTGTAGGCAGGGTGACGGAAGTAGTACTCAACGTATGGTTCGTTGTAGGCTAAGCGACTTCTCCAGGTTAAAGTATCCGGTAAAGCTTGTTTGTAAACTTCTGGGTAGGTAACGAATACACGTTGTAACCACCATACGTATTCACCGTATTGTAAGTTGCTCACCTCTGTTTGGTCCATATAAAATGAGTTAACAGTGGCTTTTCTTTCAACGTTATTGTATTCGAACAGGACATCTTGTTCTGTTGATCCCATTACAAAAGCACCACCTGGTACAAGTACCAGACCGGGACCAGTTTCCTGACCCTTGTATTTGTGGTTTTCAAATCCACCCCATTTCTTACTGTTGTAGCCAAATCCAGTTGTTTTGGATTTGTTCTTGTTGGCACAGGAAGGAGTAATCAGCAATGCCGCCGCCAAGACAGTTGATAGGGCAATAAGACTTTTCTTTCTTTTCATTTGTTCTATGTGTGTTGGATACTATATTAACTGCAAATATGTGTTTTTATTGTGTCAATTACAAATTTAATCAAAAATCAGGGCATCTCAAAGGTTTGAATCTCAAAGGTCTGTCGCGTAAGCACCAGTCAACTGACGCACTAACTTCGTGACTGCCAGGGGCTGCAGATCTTGCTGAAGACACTGTGATGTCGTATGAGTAACCGAATTTGAAACGGTCTTTTCTGAAGCCTAATAATACCATCAAAGCATCTGAGTTGCCATAAGTACCTAATGTCTGTCTGTACCACAAACCAGTTACAATTGGTCCTTTGTTAACATAGAAACCAAAGTTGATTTGGGTAAAGTTTTGTTGCATCATGAATAATGCATTAGGCGAGAATGTAGCCTGAGAGAATTTCTTTCTGTCAAGTGGAATTACCACACCTGAGTGGAAAGTGTATCTGCGCGGTACGATACCGTCGTTATTGCTGTAGAAAGATTGAACCGGCTCAGTGATGTTGTGCATGGCAAAACCAGCATAGAATCTTTCTGAGTAAGCCAATAAACCAGCTGCGAAGTTAGGGAACACCACGCTGGAGTTAGCAGTAGGCTCCTGAGTAGGCAACACAAATCCTTGCGTTGGGTGGATTTGATCACCAAATCTCAACTTGGTATGGTCGATGGCCTTCTGTACAAAAGAGGCCTGTAAGCCCGCTCTGATGAAGAAAGTTTTGTTAACTGGTAAAACGTAAGAATACACACCGCTGAAAGAGGTTGTGGTTAATAAACCTGCACCAGCTCTATCATAAGTGGCCATTAAACCTACACCGCCACCAATCTTGTCATAATGCTGGTCGTAACTCGCATTGAAAGATCTAAACGTACCAGGTAAGCTAGGCCATTGGTTTCTGTAGTTGATAGACATACGACCGGCTGATTGCCTGCCGCAAAAGGCTGTTCCTGCCATAGCCGGATTGGTGTATACCGGTGCAGCGTAGAACTGTGAAAATTCTGGGTCCTGGGCATTGACTTGCAAAGCACTGGCTACACCGAGAATTAAACCGTAGATTTTTTTCATACTCATTTGTGATTTGAACGGAATTGTCACAAAGATATTGTCATTTTTCGGTAATATCATATTTTTTTTGCAATTTTTTTTCATCCACTTCGTTAACACCGGCATAAACCACTAAATTTGTCTCGATATATGACGCTTAAAGCTTTTCCGATATTTACAATTTGTTTTTTCTTACTAAACACAGCATCAGGTCAATCCGTTGCCTCTGATGTACAAAAAAATGTTAATTGGGGCGCTCCTACGGCCTCATTATCGCCTTTTGCGCTCAACTATGGTGTGACAAAATTTTCTTTTAACGGACAGGTGCTTCCGGCCATATCCGAAAATGTCATCACCACAGATCGTGCTCAAATCGTTTTTTCTGACTTGGTTTACGAACCGCTTCTTGGCTATCAAGATTATATTCAAACAAGCCTGAAATCGCTCAAAGGTTCGCCCGAACCAGTGGTGCAACATACGCTCGAAGGCAATGTTATTCGAACAGTTTTTCACCTTTGTCCTTTCAAAGAAGAAAATAAGCAATATTACCGTCTCATCAGTTTCAAGTACAAGGTGCTTCCAGGTAAACCTTTTTCTACATCTTCCGAACCAAGTTCTTCCAGTAAACGCGCTGCTTCCAATTCTGTTTTAAGTACCGGAAACTGGCTGAAGTTTAGTGTCACTAAAGATGGTTTTTATAAGATTGACGCAGCTGTACTATCAGCTAATGGCGTTAACCTGTCTTCTCTTGATCCACGTACGCTTAAACTTTACACCCATCAAGGTGGTATGTTACCCGAAGCCAATTCAGTTTTTCGCTATGACGATTTACCAGAAAATGCCATCCAGGTCATCGGCGAATCCGATGGTAAAATGGACAATGGCGATTATATCTTGTTCTATGCTCAGTCACCTCACAAATGGAAGTACAACAGCTCGAAACAGCGATATGTTCACGAAACCAATATCTACTCAGACAAAACGTTTATTTTCGTGACTTTCGGAGGGGCACCCGGTAAACGTATGTCTACCAAATCGGATGGCAATGGCTTAACCGCTACAGCATCTTACAATTGGTTTGATTATCTTGAATTACACGAAGAAGAACTCGAAAATATTTGTCACGAAGGTCGAATTGTTTTAGGAGAAAAATTTGATCAGAAACTGGTCTATAATTTCACCCACAGTTTACCCAATATCAGCAATAATAAAATGCTGCAGGTGTATTATTCTGCTGGTGCTTTAGCAACAGTTAACAGTAATCTGATTGTTAAAATGAATGGGGTAACCACCGATGTTTTGGATATGCAGGGTTTGTTCAGTGCCGAGGAGTGTTTTATGGAAAATAACAGCAAAGCTGAAATCAGTCCCGTTAATCCACTTAATCTCAGCTTTAGCTATGCACAGCCTAACTCTGGTTCTAAAGCCTGGTTGGATTATTATGAAATACAATGTGCCCGCGATTTAAAATTCAGCGAGTCGTTTATGCCTTTTCGCAATATTGCTTCGGCATCTAATTCGGTAGCCGAATTTCGTTTGTCAGGTTTACCATCGTCTTATATGTTGATGGATGTGTCTGATCCGGTTAACCCAGCCATACAATCTGTGTTTACTGATAACGGCGATTGGGTGTTCAGGTATAATACTGGCGGCCTGATTCGTCAGTATGCCCTGGGTGATGGTAACCTCTCCACGCCGGTATTTGAGGGTTTGGTGGCCAATCAAAACTTACATGCCACAGGAGTGGCGCAGTTCATCATTGTAACACATCCTGAGATGGCCTCTGCTGCTAATCGCTTAGCTGATTGGCACAGAACCCGCGATAACATGAGCGTGAAGGTGGTAACGCCTCAGGAAATCTACAACGAATTTTCTTCTGGTTCTCAGGATGTATCTGCCTTGAGAGATTATTTCAGATATGTGTATTACAGCAATACCAATCCTGTTAATCAATTAAAATATGTCATGTTTTTTGGCGATGCCAGCTATGATTACAAAGACAAGGTAGCCAACAATACCAATTTTGTTCCCGTTTATGAGTCGGAACCCAAATGGAATCTGCCGAATATTTTCTCGGGTTATTATTGTTCAGACGACTTTTATGGATTTTTAGATTCAACCGATGGGGCCTGGAGTGGGACGCAGTTTTTGGAAATTGCTGTGAGTCGTTTGCCAGTTGTCAGCGAAGCAGAAGCCAATCAAATGGTCGATAAAATTATGGCCTATAAAGACAAAGCTTCTTTTGGCGATTGGCGCACTTTTGTCTCATTTTGCGCAGACGATGTGGATGCCGGATGGGAGACCGAATTTGTAAGCGATTTTGAAGGTTTGTACGACGGCATCAACAATAATTACCCAAATGTTAATGTGAGAAAAGTATACCTCGATGCCTTTAAACAACAGAATCTGGGCGGTTCTCAACGTTATCCGGAGGCTCAACAGGCTATTAAGAAGGAATTCGAGCAGGGTACTTTGATCTTCAATTACATCGGTCATGGTGGCGAAGAATATTTAGCTACCGAAAAAGTTTTGGATATTCCGCTCATCACATCCATGAACAATATTCACAGTTTGCCGGTGTTCTTCACCGCTACTTGTGAGTTCAGCAGATATGATGATGCCAAGCGCAAAAGTGCTGGAGAGTATGTCATTACTCAGCCTTCCGGAGGAGCGGTGGCCATGTTTACCACCACCCGTGTAGTCAACTCCTTTGACAATTTTCAATTAACTAAGTACTTTTGGGAAAGCAGTGTTTATACCAAGATTGGCAATAAATGGCCAACGCTTGGAGATGTTTACAAACGTTTAAAAAACTGGCCTGGCGCCAATTCCAACGACCGTCGTTTTACCTTGTTTGCCGATCCGGCTTTGGTAATGAACTATCCTGAATACATTGTTAAAATTGATAGTTTCAACAGTACCAATTTACAAACTGGAAAAGATACTTTAAAAGCACTCAGTAAGGTAACATTTAAAGGACATTTAGAAGATTTGTCTGGTGCTTTGTTGAGCGGATTTAATGGGGTTGTGAAACCAATTGTGTACGACAAACCTTCTTTATTTAAAACCTTAAACAACGATAATGTACCAGGTGCAGAATTGCCGTTTGAACTGTTTAGTAATGTGCTTTACAAGGGTCAAAGTTCTGTTAGCTCAGGTAGATATGAGTTTTCATTTGTGGTGCCTAAAGACATCAATTACACCTTTGGGTATGGCAGAATTAGTTTGTATGCCGACGATCAAATAACGGATGCCTGGGGTAATTACAAAGGGATGATAGTGGGAGGCGCTTCATCAACTGCAGCAACGGATGTTACTGGTCCGGAGCTCGAATTATTTGTCGACGACCACAGTTTTGTGAGTGGTGGTTTATCCGACAATACACCATTATTGCTGGCGCGCGTTTATGACGAAAATGGTATTAGTACATCGGGTATTGGCATTGGTAGAGACATCGTTGCCATCATTGACAAAGGAACAGTTAACGAGAAGCGTTTTGTGCTTAATAGTTTTTACACAGCCAAACTCAACTCATACACCACTGGTGATATTCGCTATCAATTGGAAGGTATCAGCGATGGCAAACATACCTACACCTTAAAAGTTTGGGATGTCTATAACAACTCCAATGAGGCCACCATCGAATTTGTGGTTAAAAACAATGAAGATTTGAAGTTAGACCATGTCTTAAATTATCCAAATCCATTTAGTTCCAATACCGTTTTCCATTTTGATCACAACCATGCCGGCGAAAATTTGAAGGTAGTGGTAACTATTTTAACAGTCAGTGGTAAGGTGATTAAATCCATAGAAGAAAATATCACGAATGCGCCTGGTCATGTGGCTGAAATCAGCTGGAATGGCAAAGACGAATTTGAAGATCGGCTATCAAAAGGGGTGTATATATACAAGATGTCAGTCACCACCGAAGACGGCAAGAAAGCCGAGAAAGTTGAAAAATTGGTGATATTGAACTAAGCATTCGTAAATTTGCCTATATTTGCCAACTATTGAAAAAAAGTATACTAAAAATTTTAATTAGTAAATGTCAATTTTAAATCGAAAAAATGTTCTGAAAGCAATGGGTTTGTTAGCACTTGTTTCTGGTGCAGCAGCAGCTCAGGCGCAAAATGTCAGCAGAAGTCAGTTAGCTGGACAGCAAAATGTTATTACCACTGCAGTTCCTTTTCTTACGATAACCCCAGACAGCCGTAGAGCGGGTATGGGAGATGCTGGTGTGGCCAGCTCTCCTGATGCTAATTCTGTTTTCTGGAATGCTGCATCATTAGCTTTTGCCGAAAAAAATGCGGGTATAGCAACTTCTTACGCACCTTGGCTCAGAAGCTTAGTGCCAGGTATTTCATATAACTATCTCGCTGGTTACGGTCGCATTAATAAACGTTCTGTGATTGGTGGTTCTTTTCGTTTCTTCTCTTTTGGTGAAATCAATTTCACTGACGATGTTGGTAACCCAATGGGTAAGTTTAATCCAAGTGAATATGCCATCGATGTGTGCTATGCTACGCAGTTGAGCAAACATTGGGCCATCGGTACTACGCTTAAATATATCAACTCTAATCTGGCTGGTACCCGTCCCTTAAATGGTATCACACCTAAAGTTGGTAGAAGTGGCGCTGGAGATTTGTCTGCTATTTACAATGGTACTACCAAAATGAAAGTAAAAGGCGAAAAGAAAGATCTTAAATATTCTGTTGGTATCAACCTTCAAAACCTGGGTGCAAAAATTACATATTCTGATAGAACCAACAGAGAGTTTTTGCCAGCTATGTTTAAAATAGGAACTGCCTGGTCATACGACATCGATCAATACAACTCGATTACTGCTATGTTCGATTTGAACAAACTAATGGCGCCAACACCTGGTGTTAATATCCTGAAAAACTACACTGGTGGCGATTCAATGGATATTGATAACAACCTTGTTTACGAAAGAACCAAGAGCGATGATCCTGTGATCACGGCGGCTTTGAAATCTTTTGCTGATGCACCAGGTGGATTCAAAGAAGAAATGAAAGAGTGGAACTACTCTTTTGGTCTCGAATACATCTATGCCAAGCAGTTCATGCTAAGAGGTGGTTATTTCCACGAACCTACTACTAAAGGTAACAGAAAATACATGACTTTTGGTTTTGGTATCCGTTATAAACTTTTTGGTTTAGACGCTGCTTACCTGGTGCCATTTGTCCAAAGACACCCACTTCAAAATCAATTGAGATTCTCTCTATTGTTTGATTTGCAAGCTTTCTCAGAACCTAAATAATTACTGAAAGAAAGGGTTAAACCTTTTCTCTGTTCCGATGTCTGTTGCGGGACCATGACCTGAGTACACAACTGTATGCTCTGGAAGTGTAAATAGTTCTGTGCGGATAGAAGATAACAAAACTTCATGGTTGCCGCCTGGTAAATCGCTTCTGCCTATACTGCCCTGAAACAAGACATCCCCCGAGATGACAAAACCTGCTTCTGCGTTGTAAAAGCTTATGCTGCCCGGCGAATGACCTGGTGTAAACAAAATATCCAATCGGTCTTTCCCTAAAATAATGGTGTCATTTTCGTCAATATAGTGGACGATTTTTACAGAAGGGTAGTATTTTAAGCCATACATGGTGGCGGATGCTGTTCCCATCTCTAGAATGGGTGCTTCCTTTTGGTGCGCATACAATTCCAATCCGTATTTTTCGGCGATATAGGTATTACCAAAAATATGGTCGATATGACAATGGGTATTGATCAAATATGCGGGCTTTAAACCTTTCTCTTCAATAAACTGTGTTATGGCCGTCTCATCGTGTGCGGTGTATAAACCCGGATCAAAAATCGCTGCATCGCCATGCTCGTTGTATACCACATAGGTGTTCTCGCTGAAAGGATTAAATGTAAATGCTTCTACCTGTAACATGCAGCAAATTTCAGGATTTCAATCCTTTTAAACCATACCCGTGGCAGATTTATTGGTTTTTATTCTGAGGCCTATAAAATTAATTGATAGTTTAGTCGCTATTTATCTATAAATCAATATTTTTAATAGTCTTTATTCCTGTAAATCAGGGATATAAACTTGTAAGGGTGATTTTCCTCAAGGAGGTAAATATTCAGGTTAGTTTACTTATTTTTGTGGCCATAAGAAAAATATGCCTCAAGTATCATTTGCTACTAACAACAGACAGTTTCACATCGAATTAAACGACCGCGTTAAACAGTACTTCAAAGACAATCATTTAAGTCAGCGTGGTAATTTTAGCCTCTATTTCAAAGCTTTCTTCATGTTTGCGGTGGTTTTGTCCATTTACTACGTTGTGGTATTTGTGCAACCTGAATCGCTTCTGTTAACTTTCAGTCTATTGGCTGTATTCGGAACATTCCTCGCTTTCATTGGTTTTAATGTGATGCACGATTCTTGTCATGGCGCTTTTTCTAATAACAGTAACATTAATGAAGTATTCGGATACAGCATGAACTTCCTTGGTGCAGAGAGTCGCTTCTGGAAGGTTAAACACAATGTTCTTCACCATACCTACACCAATGTAGATGGGGTAGACGATGATATTTTTAAACCGCCTTTCCTCAGAATGTCACCTAATCAGCCTTACAACCGTATGCATAAATACCAAAGTTGGTATATGTTAGTATTATATGGTGTATCTGTGATGTTCTGGGTGTTCTGGATGGATTCTCAAAAATATTTCACCGATAAGGTTCATACCACCGACTTGCCAAAAAAGAAATTGGCTGATCACTTAAGTTTCTGGATTACTAAGTTGTTTTATATTGGTTTCTATATCGTGGTTCCAATTATAATGTTGGGCTTTTCTAAGTTCATCATTGGGTTCTTGTTCTACAACTTTGTTATGGGTGTAGTTATGTCTGTAGTTTTCCAGTTAGCACACGTGGTTGAAGGGGCTTCTTATGCAGATGCTCAGGAAACCGGTGTATTGGCCATCGACGAAGACTGGGCAATTTTCCAGATGAAAACTACTTACGATTTCTGTCCGGATAACAAATTCCTGACCTGGTCGTTAGGCGGACTGAACTTTCAGGTTGAGCACCACTTATTTCCAAAGGTAAGTCACGTACACTACCCACAGATTCGCAAAATTGTTAGAGAAGTAGCAGCGAAGTACCATGTGCAGCACAATGAATTTACTTCATTTGCTCAGGCGGTTCGTTCGCATTTCAAAATGATGCACGTGTTGGGTTATAAGCCTGCTGTGGCTTAATTTATCTCTGGTACTTCCAGTTCCTGGTTTTCCCTTCTCTTAACCACTCTAATGTGGTTAACAAACGTTTGTTAATGGTAGCCTCTGTCTTGGCTTCTGCTATCCATTCAGCATATTCTCTTTTTTGAGAGGGACTTAATCTTTCAAAGTTTGCATTGGCTTTCAAATCTGCTTGTAAAGCAGTACTCAAACTATCGGGAATAACGAGTGCTTTGTTGGATGTTTTAGCTTTAGGTTTGGTTACACCCAGGTTAATTTGCTGCATGGCCGAATGGATCAATGCTATAATATAGTCGCTGTCCGGTAATTGTTCTAACGATTCTATGCGTCCAAGATGGCCCATGGCTGTGCGACCAACTTTCTCGAGCACTGCCTGCTTGTCGTCGATGTTTTCGCTGTTCCAGAATCCAAAAGCGCAGTGTTTTTTGAAGGCCGCCATGCCACATAAGATTTTGCCTTTGTAGACAAAACTCGGAGAACCCCATTTGATGGTTTCTTCAATTTCTGGACAGGCCGAATGCACCAGGTAACGCAAATGCTCCAAGATTGGCTGAGCAAAGTCGGCCGACTTTAGTATGTATTGATCTATTTGCGCACTCCGGTGCATGAAGGTTTAATGAATTACCTGAAACTTAGAAGTGTAAACAACATGATTAGGTAATTGAATATTGACAATATAAAAACCGGAAGCGGCAGAACTTGTGTTGATACTTAGTATATGTTCGTTCTCGGTATATGGTAAATCAATCAATTGGCCCAGACTGTTATAAATGCTGATTGTCACCAATTCGCCTTTATTAATGGCAAATTCTATCTGATCGTTTGTTGGATTTGGATAACCATTAATCGTTTTGTAGGTGACATCTTTAACAGAAACATGTCGTTTATGGGTAAATGCCGGTTTGAGATACTGAACACCGCCCCGGTTAATTGGAATAATCATTTCTGGCACACTGTCATTGTTTAAATCACTGAGGCATACAGAAGCGAAATTGCCTAAATCCGGATTGTAGAATTTCTCGCCTCTTGCACCTCTTTTGTACAGGAACGAATCCAACATTTTAAAGCTGCTAGTAGGTTTGCTGCCATCAACCTGATAGATTCTAATAGTGCCCAGTGAATTGGCTACCACCATTTCTAAAGTGTCATCGCCATCCAAATCCATGATGGCAGGTTTTGAATATGTAGCTTTTTCATATACCGGATAGTAACCAATGATGGCGAATGTATCGTCGTAAATGTACTGGAATCCAATAGAGTCAAAGGCTTTAACATCGCCAAACTTACTGGTGACAATGCTAAAGTTTGGATTGCTTAAGGTACCAATGTTGCGGTAATAACTGAGCATGCTGTCGTTACGACCAATGACCAGGTCTTTCAAGCCATCTCTGTTAATATCTGCAATGGCCGGAGCACTGAAACCTCCGATATCGATATTGAATCCTGTGAAGGTAGAATTGGCTTTTTGGAAGCTCGGATTGAGTGTGTTATTGGAAGAAGATATGTTTCTGTAATACAGAATTTCACCTCTGTTATTACCGCAAACCAGGTCGATTTTACCATCATTGTCCATGTCTTCGGCTGCTATGGTGAGGCTATTGATCTTTTCTGGAATGAAGTTGCCAAAGTTGTTTGATATTAGTTTGAACTGCGCATTTCTTTTGTCGCCGGTGTTTTCGTACAGATAGATCCTGTCGGCGGTATCTTTGGTGCTAAAAGCATTGCCATTTACTGCTGCTATAAGGTCGTTATCGCCATCCTTATCCCAGTCGACACTTGCCCATGAGCTATGGTTACCATTGTCAATGATCTCATTGGTAAAGAGTGCCTGTTGCTGACCCCAAACCGGAAAGCTATCTGTGCCAATATTTTTAAACCATCTTACCTGATTAACTTCTTCGATCACATATTGGAAATTGGTAGAGTTAGGTGCATAAATCAAGTCCCTCTGACCATCATTGTCGAGGTCCATGAAATAGGCCGCGGGATATATAGATACAGATGCTCTGTTGTTGGGAGCTACATAATTGGTGTCGTAGAGATAGAAGGAGTCGTAATGCTGAGTGTGGCTGGTTTTGGCGTTGTATAGCATGGTCATGTGACTACAGCCTTCGTTGCCAATCAGGAGGTCGATATCCTTATCGTTATTGGCGTCAAACAAAGTGATAGAAGAGCCGTTGGTGTGACGTTGACCGTAAAGACGCCAGTATTCCTCAGAGCAGGTATTGACAATATAACTGTTGCAATCGAAGTCGTTAAAATATCCCCAACATAAATCTACCAGGTAATAACGCATACTATCCGGCGGTAACTCAAGTTCTACCTGATAATTCATCCACAGAGTAATGGCACCACCCACATTCGAGTAGCTCATAATGTCTAAGTCGCCGTCGAAGTCGATGTCATAAATGCCTGGCAAGTGAATGGAAGGCGTAGACATGGCATTGTATTCGATTGAAGAGCCGGAGGGACTCATATTTCGGTAATTCAAGGCCGGTAATTCAATAAAAGCCGGCTTTCCGGAAACAGTATATGAAATGTTTTTATAGACCACATAACTCTGTGGTCCAATCGTGAAAATATCCTCATAACCATCGTTATTAAAGTCGCGCATCAACATCCAGGCAAAGGCACGCATTTTAGGGAAGTGTGCGGCATAGCGGTTGTCTAATTGATACTTAACTTCGCCAACACCACCTTTGTTGATGTATGTGCTGATACTGCCATCCAGTTTGTCGTAAACCACAATGTCTTTCTTGCCATCGCCATTGAGGTCGCACGGACTGAATTGCGGACAATGAAAGCCACCAGATGTTGCTTTTGGGATGAGCTGATTGCTCGCATCCAGAAAAAACAAACTGTCAGAAAGATAATAGGGCAGTTTCTGAGAAATTGCTTGATTGCTAATGAATAGAGCAATACAAAGAGTTGACAGGCGTATTATTGATGACATAGGACTAACACAAATATACAAAATAAGACACAAAATAACTTTATTCGCTGCACAAGAATTTTAAAAATCCTATTTTTGTCAGCAGAACAAATGGACATACAATCAATTTATCAGCTGTTTCTTAAAAGCGAAATGCGTTTATCTACAGATACCCGTAAGATAGAGCAGGGCGCAATGTTTCTGGCACTCAGAGGCGATAATTTTAATGCCAACGAGTTTGCCATGCAAGCGCTTGAAAAAGGAGCATCTTATGTGGTTGCAGATGAGAAATTGTTCGATGATGAACGCATTATACTTGTGGATAACACTTTGGCGTGTTTGCAGCAACTGGCAGCATGGCACCGTAAAGAGATGCCGGCTCGTGTGCTTGGGATAGGAGGAAGCAACGGAAAAACCACCACTAAAGAGTTGATGGTGTCGGTGTTTTCTACGATGTATGAAACGCATTTTACACCAGGAAATTTAAATAACCATATTGGCGTGCCCTTAACATTGCTTGGGTTGCGTCCATCCCATCAGTTGGCTGTTGTAGAGCTTGGTACCAATCGTGCCGGAGATATTGAAGAACTTTGTAAAATTGCCTGTCCCGATTTTGGTTTAATAACCAATATTGGCAAAGAACATTTAGAAGGATTCGGTTCTATAGAAGGTGTTGCCAAAGCCGAAAGCGAATTGTTTGATTATTTGTTAAAGACCGATGGATATGCTTTCGTCAATATGGATGATGTGTGGCTGGCCAATATGAGTAAACGATTAAAATACTTTACCCCATACTCTTGCAATAGCAGTGATATTGGTTTTGTTCAAACAGTACCACAAATCGAATTCAATTATCTAAATACCCATTTCCATTCGGTGCTACCGGGATGGCATAATTTGCAAAATATCATCGCTGTTTTATGCGTAGCCAATCATTTTAATATACCGGTTGAATTGATTAAGAATGGCATACAGCGATATAAGCCAAGCAATAACCGATCTCAAATTATACGTTCTGAAAAGAGCAATACGGTAATATTAGACGCCTACAACGCCAATCCAAGCAGTGTAGAGATGGCCTTAAAAACCATGGAAGGGATGCCTGGAAAAAAGTGGATCATTTTGGGAGATATGTTTGAGTTAGGTGCTTTCGAGGCTAGCGAGCATCAGGCTATTGCTCAAATGTGTGATAGATTCATTGACAGTGAAGCAATATTAGTGGGAAAAGCTTTTGCTGCCACTACTGGCAATCGCTCACATAAGTTTGCCGATAAACAGCAAGCATTGGAATTTGTAGAACATCTGGACATCAAAGATGCTTTAGTGCTAATCAAAGGGTCAAGAGGTATGAAGATGGAAGATTTTCTGCCTTTGGTATAATAAAAAACCCCGCTGTAACGGGGTTTAAAAGTCTTATGAATTGAGGGAATTAGTCCTCGTAATCATCCATTGGTTTGTCTTTGCTGTATTGGTCAGCATCATCGTCATCATCGTCACCGCCAATCTCATCTTTCTCCTCATTGCTGAAATCCATTTCTTCAATATCCAAATCGTCAAACATTTGTTTCAACTGTGAGGATACTTTAATTAAGAAGATGGTATCATCCGTTTCTACTCTCACGGCTGAAATCATTTCTCCTTTTGCATTTGGAAATTTAATGACATCACGTTCGTAACCATTTGGGTACAGCTCTCCCAGTTTGTTCAGGATATCATCAGGAACATTGCTGTAATCTACTATTCGTCTTTTCTTGTCCATTAAGATGTTATTACTTTCAC
>JACCDH011707415.1_pt1 | contig 34482 bp, 34 predicted proteins | sample 7442481 | NCBI WGS metagenome assembly JACCDH01 (sample SAMN15323433, study PRJNA562643) | freshwater metagenome | isolation source: river surface water | place: USA:Blue River Watershed | collected 2017-08-15
AGCGGGTCAAGTCGCTTTAGTTTATGACGAAGATGAGTCGGTGTATCAGTACATCAAAATGGCAGGAGGTTTTAACCGAGGTGCTGATACTGGTAAGGTCTATGTGAAGCGTGCCAATGGTGAATATGTGGCAACGACTGGTTGGTTTTCAAAAGTATCGTCATTGGATGTGATGCCGGGAGACGTGATTTTTGTTCCTGAAGATTTGAATAAAACCACTTTCACGAAAGAGTTGAAAGATTGGACACAAATTCTTTATCAATTGGGTCTCGGTGCTGCAGCCATCAAAGTACTTAAATAAGAGTCATTGGATATCAACATATGTCAGATCAATTAAATCCCAATGCGATAATGGATGATGAGATAAGTCTTCTAGACTTACTCACCGTCATTGTCGAAAACTTAAAACTATTAATTATTGGCCCATTAGCTGCCGGTATCCTTGCGCTGGGAATATCTTTTTTAATTACACCCACATTCACTGCTAAAACCACCATGATTCCACCGGGCCAAAGCAATGGCGGAGGTGCGGCAGCCTTATTGGGACAGTTAGGTGGTTTGGGGGCGCTGGCAGGTGGTGCGGCAGGCACTAAAACACCCACTGATCAGTATTTGGCGTATCTAGAAAGTAATACGCTACGAGATGAGTTGATTGAAAAATTCAAATTACGTGAACGTTATAAAGCCCAGTATCAGCAAGATGCCAGAAATACTTTAAAAGCTGTGACTAAAGCAACGGCAGATAAAAAGAGTGGGCTGATCACGATTGAGGTGGACGACAAGGATCCAAAATTTGCCGCAGATTTAGCGAATGCTTATGTTGGGGCACTGAGTCACATGATTGGTGAGTTGGCACTTAAAGAAGCCAAAGTAAAACGTGAGCTTTTAGAAAAGCAAATTACGGAAGCAACTCAAAAGTCATATCAAAGTCCAATGGTGCGCGAAGCGATTATTCAAAGCTTAATTCGTGAATATGAAACTGCGCGTTTGGATGAGCGCAAAGACAATCCATTTTTAGCTCAGGTAGACGTAGCAGAAGTGCCAGAATTGAAAGCAAAGCCTAAGAAAGCTCTCATTGCTGTTGTCACAACTTTGGCTACAGGTTTCTTGTTATTGTTGTTTGTGTTTATTCGCAATGCCTTGCGTAATGCTGAGCAAGACCCAGAGTCCAAAGAAAAATTATCTGGATTGAAAAAACTATTTAGAAAGCAGTTGAGCCTTAAATAAAATTTAAGAGTTCTTACTTTTATAGAGGTTAAATAGAGTTATTAGCCCTTATAAAAACCATTTGATTAAGATGATTTTCAATCATATTTCACCAGCCATTATTGGGTGCTTTGTTACGTTTGTAATAGGTATACTTATTATTTTGACGCAACGTTGGCATGGTCGTTGGACTTTGGATGAGCATGAGGGTATTCAGAAATTTCATTTACAACCAACACCTCGTATTGGTGGCTTAGCGATTGTCTCCGGGATTTTTACTTCTGGATTCATTTTGCCCCCAGAAATAAAAGCATTAATGTTGCCCTTATTGATTTCAGGTTTGATCCCATTCTTTGTTGGGTTTAGAGAAGATGTGACGAAAAGCGTTTCTGTTAGAGATCGTTTATTAGCAACTATGGCAGGTGCTATAGCGGCTATGTTATTAACGGGCACTTACTTAGATCATCTAGATGTGCCGTGCATTGATCTTTTTGTGGCGTGGTGGCCAGTTGGTGCTTTAGTAACGATCATAGCCGTCTCTGGAGTGACTAATGCCATCAACATCTTAGATGGCTTTAATGGTTTGGCAAGTGGTAGCGTCATGGTGATTTTGATTTTCTTGGGCTTAATGGCCTACCAATCAAATGATTTTGTATTGATGCAGATGTGTTTGATGTTAGCCAGTAGCATCCTAGGTTTTATGTTGCTTAACTATCCATTTGGAAAGATTTTTTTAGGTGATGCTGGTGCTTATTTCGTGGGATTCTTGGTTGCATGGATTGCATTGTTGCTTTCAGATCGTAATCAAGAAATATCGCCCTGGGCTTCTTTGTTGGTTTGTGCTTATCCTGTTGTAGAGGTTTTGTATAGCGTGGCTCGCAGAATACTTTTGAAACGCCAGGCGGGAGAACCAGATAACCTACATTTGCACACTCTCATTAAGACTCGTTTAATTCAGCGATATTTAGAGATTTTTCCAGAGTGGTCGAAGAATTCTTTGGTGGCGCCCATAATTTGGCTGACCTCTATTCTATTGGGAGTCAGCGCTACGCTTTTTAAAAATAATCAACTTGTATTGGGTGCTTTATTTGTGGGTTTTGTGATTTTGTATCATTGCACTTATTGTTTGTTGATTCGATTGCCAGCTTTGGACTCAGATGAGAGTGTTTCTCCTTTTGGTTGTTTAGAAGAGTACAACTTTGACAAATAATCCGTCTACATTTCATTTGATAAAAAGTCTTTGGTTGCATATTAATAATCAACGAAGACTGCAGATTGTTTTTCTGCTTCTGCTGATGATATTAGCTTCGTTTGCAGAGGTAATTAGCATTGGCGCTATATTACCATTTTTAGGCGTTTTGACAGCCCCAGATCAGATATTTAATAGTGGCTTTCTACATCCCTATATTCACAAAATTGGCCCGACCTCTGCCCCTCAGTTATTGTTGCTGCTCACAATTATTTTTGCATTAGCAGCCATGTTCGCTGGGGTGATTCGTTTGCTTTTAATTCATACAATTGCAAAATTATCTTTCGCAACTGGGTCTGATATTGCAGTTAGTATTTATGAGCGCAGCCTCTATCAACCATACACATCACATTGCGCTCGTAACAGTAGTGAATTAATTAGCGCCATATCAGGTAAAACCAACTCAGTTATTCACAGTACGATTCTACCATTTCTCAATCTTGTTAGCGCTGTCTTTATCCTGGTGCCCATACTAATAACAATTTTTTATGTAGACATTTTTGTTGCTATTTCCACATTTTTTTCTTTTGCACTGATATATCTTTTAATTATTAAATTTACCCGTAAAAGAATACTAATAGATGGGGTATGTGTAGCGCATGAAGGAACTCAAATCATACGACACCTAAACGAAGGGTTTGGTGGTATCCGTGATGTATTACTTGATGGATCTCAACAGGTATTCTGCACACTTTTTCGTCGCGCTGACTTATCGCTACGTAGCGCCCAATCTAGAAGATTTTTTATTAGTGTTAGCCCTAGATATATTGTCGAAGCTTTGGGTATGGTGGTAATTGCTTGCGTTGCCTACTACATAAGTACCCAGGCGGATGGGTTTGCAAAAGTGGTCCCAACTCTAGGTATTCTAGCTCTTGGCGCACAACGTCTTTTACCTGTTTTGCAGCAGGCTTATAGCGCATGGGTAGATATCCAAGGTGGGCGAGCATCATTACAGGATGTACTTGAGTTATTGGATCAACCTCTACCTGACAATTATGGTTGCTCAGTGAAAATACCCTTAATTTTTAATAATTCAATTATCCTGAAAAATGTTAGCTTTAAGTATAAAAACCAAGCAGTATTTGCTTTAAAGGGTATTGATCTAATAATTTCCAAGGGTGCTCGCATTGGTTTTATTGGGCCTACAGGTAGTGGGAAAAGTACATTGCTTGATGTCATTATGGGGCTTTTGCCACCTACACAAGGTGTTGTTGAGGTAGATGGCGAGGCTATAACTTATATTAATAATCTTAGCTGGCAAAGGCATCTTGCTCATGTGCCGCAATCAATTTTTTTGTCTGACAGTAGCATTGAAGAAAATATTGCCTTTGGCGTACCTAAGGAGCAGATTGATGCTGAACGTGTGCGCGAGGTTGCAAAGCAGGCTCAACTCGCTGAAGTTATTGAATCCTGGCCTATGAAATATCAAACTCATATTGGTGAGAGAGGTGTGCGCCTATCAGGAGGGCAGCGTCAGCGTATTGGTATAGCTCGAGCTCTTTATAAGCGCGCAGATGTAATTATTTTTGATGAGGCCACCAGCTCTTTAGACAACGATACTGAGCAAGCCGTAATGGGTGCCATTGAGGCATTGAGTGACGATTTAACGATTTTGATTATTGCTCATCGCCTCACTACCCTCAAAAATTGTAACTTAGTGATTGAGTTGCAGGATGGGGTTATAAGCCGAGTTGGTGATTATCAACAAATGATCGGTCATAAAAACGTGAATAATAGCTTAAGTCTTGAGTAACTCAGATGTAGATGTATCGGTTGTTGGCGAGGCTATTTTTAGGCTATAAAAGCACTTGACGATAATCAAAAAAGTAGAGCTCAGTCGCTTAACGGGAACAAGTCACAATACTGGGGTCATTCGTTTAGTTATTTGCCATAAGCTTTTGCCTCTAAAAGCGATAATTATTCTACTAAGTATGGCTAATGTTGAATTTCATTACAGATTTTAGTTCTGCATAGTATTTGTGTATAGGCGGTTGTTGCAATTTATGTAGCAGTTACTGAAGCTATCTTACATAATGCTTCGAAACTTTTAAAATAATTTGATAAATCAAGGAGTAAATATTATGACAAAAGGACTTTGTAGAATAAGTAAGACACCGCTTACTAGCGTCCTTAATTTTGGCAAGCAACCGTTGGGTAATGGTTTTATTGAAGCTCAAGACGTTCAAGCAGAGTATTTCTTTCCTATGGAAATCGGATATTCAGAAGTTAGTATGATGCTTCAGTTAATAGAGCAACCGGCGCCTGAAAAAATGTTTCATGACCATTATGCATTTTATTCAAGTACATCTAGTTTTATGGGGCAGCATTTTAAATGTTTTGCGCAACAAGTTATTCGGTCTGAATATCTTACTAAAGAGGATCCTTTTGTTGTGGAGTTGGGGTGTAATGATGGCATTATGCTTAAAAACTTTGCCGAACAAGGTATTCGTCATTTAGGTATAGAGCCATCGTTAAATGTAGCCAAGGAGGCCAATAAGCATGGTGTGCGCACTCGATCTGATTTCTTCTCTGAGGCCCTTGCTGGTGCCATTGTTAGTGAGGAGGGTAAAGCTGATGCTTTCCTTGCCGCCAATGTAATGTGTCACATTCCAGATATTGTGGGAGTGGTAAAGGGTATTAAAAAACTTCTAAAACCTACGGGTGTCGTTATGTTTGAGGACCCTTATCTTGGGGATGTGATTGCTAAGACATCTTATGATCAAATTTATGATGAGCATGTATTTCTGTTTTCAGCACTATCTATTCAGTATTTATTTGGGTTGCATGATATGGAGTTGATTGACGTAGTGCCACAAAAAACTCATGGGGGCTCAATGCGTTATGTGCTTGCGCACAGAGGCGCTTATCCTGTTAAAGATGCCGTGACGCATATTATTGCTAAAGAAAAAAAACAAGGCCTTGACCGATTGGCCACTTTTCAGGCATTCGGTGTTAGTGTGGATAAGTCTAAATCAGATTTAGTTTCACTGCTTAGTAACTTAAAGTCTCAGGGAAAAAGAGTGGTAGGTTATGCGGCAACCTCAAAAAGTACAACAGTACTCAATTATTGTGGTGTAGGTCCCGACTTAATTGAGTATATTTGCGATACAACGCCTATCAAACAGGGTAAGTTGTCACCTGGTGTTCATATCCCAGTTGTTCCTTACGAAACTTTCAAAAATAACCCACCAGATTATGCTCTATTGTTAGCTTGGAATCATGCTGAAGAAATCATGGCTAAAGAAAAAGATTACGTCGCTAATGGTGGAAAATGGATAGTACATGTACCAGAAGTGAAGGTGATGTAATGATTTTTTGCGCTAATCCATCCGCTCAATTTCATAGTTATCAAGATGAAATTGAGGCTGCAGTCTTCAAAGTAATGCGAGGTAATCGCTATATATTGGGCGAAGAAGTTGAAGCGCTAGAAGCAGAGTTTGCTGATTACATTGGCGTGCATTATTCTATTGGGGTCGCCAACGGCACGGATGCGCTGGAAATTGCTATTCGTGCACTTGATATTGGGCTGGGCGATGAGGTGATTACCGTCTCTCATACGGCTGTGGCAACAGTAGCAGCAATTGAAGCGGCAGGTGCAACTCCTGTGTTGGTCGATGTTGATCCGATTTATTACACCCTTAATCCGGCACAGCTTAAAGAAGTAATATCCCCTAAAACTAAGGCTGTTATTGCCGTTCATCTATATGGTCAGGCAGCTGACCTTGATGCTATTGGCCAGTTTTGCGCAGAGAATAAATTATTTCTAATAGAAGATGTGTCCCAGGCCCATGGTGCTAAATGGAAAGGTAAGCGATTGGGTAGCATTGGAGATATTGCTTGCTTTAGCTGTTATCCCACTAAAAATTTGGGTGCAATAGGTGATGCCGGATTAATTACTACAAATAATGCGAGATTAAACACTAAGGTTCGTATGTTGAGAGAGTACGGATGGCAATATCGCTACATTAGTGAGTTTGTGGGTAGGAATTCTCGTCTTGATGAACTGCAGGCCGCGATTTTAAGAGTGAAATTACGTCATCTAGATGCAGATAACGCCAAGCGTCAGCGTATTGCTGCGCAATATTCTAAAATATTAGCTGCACAATCATTCCAGTTGCCAGCAACGCGAGAAAATGCAGAACAAGTGTTTCACTTATATGTAATACGTGCTGCTAAGCGTCTTGAATTAATCGAGCACCTAAAGGGGCATGATGTTCAGGCTGGTGTTCACTATCCCATGCCTGTGCATCTGCAACCAGCCTATAAAACGCGCATTCGCACTGCAGTTAGTATGAGGGTTACTGAAATGTTAGCCGAAGAGGTCTTGTCTTTACCGATGTATCCTGAGTTGGAGGATCAACAGATTAGTGATGTGGTACAAGCACTAAGTTCCTTCGCACCAAGAAATAATTCACATGATTGAGCGGTCCGATAAAATGGCGTCAAATTACATTTGGAATGGCATTTATCGTAGTTGGGATCAAGCTAGTGAAGCAGCAAAGGTTATAGGTACAGGTGGCGGACTGGCCAGCGATCGATGGTTTCAGCGGATCACACAGCAATTGTTAGATTATCGAAATGAGATTGGTAAATATGGCGTTGCAATGCCACCTAGGCCTAGCAATTTACCATCAGTGTGTGCGATGACAAGTCCTTATGCAATCATAGATTTTGGTGGATCTTCTGGATGGTGTTGGGATTATTTGAAGAATTCTCTATCTAATCATAGGATTAATTCGTATATTGTTATAGAGACTCAAGAAGTAGTTAATTACATGGCGGCATCCAATCTTCATAATAAGCCAGTCCAATATAAAACCATCAATGATTCAATTAAAGTATGTGACCTTCTGTACTGTAATAGTGTTTTGCAATATTTTGCATCTAACGCTCCATTAATTAATTTAATTGAGCGAACTACACCAGAATATATATTGCTGGATGATATTGTGGCAAATAGCAAAGATGATTTTTATACAGTACAAAATTATATCAATTCAGGTATACCTTATAGATTCATTGGTTTAAGTAAGTTGCAATGTGAATTGTTAGATCATGGTTATGTTGAACAATTTAGGTGCCCTTATGCATCACCAATTTTAGGGGTCATTAAACCATTGGAGATGGGCAATTTTCCCCAAGAAAAACAAAATCGCTATTCTTTAAGCATTTTATTGCGAAAGAGGAAAGTGAAATGAAGGTAAGTAAATGTAAGTTGGGTGGAGTTCTCTTGATTGAGCCAAAACTTTATTCTGATGACAGGGGATTTTTTTTAGAAAGTTTTGAGCAAAGAAAATATCAAGATTTAGGTATAGTTGAAGAATTCATTCAGGACAATCATTCTCGCTCTCAAAAAAATGTTCTACGTGGTTTGCACTATACCAAAAAAAACCCCCAAGCCCAGATTGTTACGGTGATACGTGGTAGCGTATTTGATGTTGTTGTTGACATTCGTAAAAACTCGCCTACTTTTGGGCAATGGTTTGGAACGGAATTGAGCAGCGAAGGCACTAGGCAGATTTACATGCCACATGGTTTTGCGCATGGCTTTTGCGTCCTATCTGAGTACGCAGACTTACACTATAAGGTCAGTCAGCGTTACGACCCGACCGATGATAGTGGCTTAATCTGGAATGACGATCAAATCAAAATTGATTGGCCGATTAAAAATCCAATAGTATCTTTGAAAGATCAAAATAATCGAAAATTGTTGGAGATTTAGATGCTAAGTGAAGAGCGTTGGCAAAAAATAAATATTGTTTGCAAGCGGTTGATAATTTGGGGTGCGTCAGATCAATGTCGTGTTAATTATCCAATATTAAAAGAATTGGGTTGTCAGATTGAGGCATTAATTGATGATACGCCTAATAAGATTTCACCGTTTAACAACATTCCAATCTATCTAGGTAAGCAGGGTTTAGATAAATATCTTAATGCAACCAGAATTGACGATTTAGGTTTTATAGTTGCAGTGGGCAATCCATTTGGACATGTGCGTATAGAGTTGCAACACTACTTGAAAACAAGAGGGTTGTTGCCACTTTCATTTGCCGATCCTACTGCATTGATTTGCAAATCAGTTGTTTATGGCACTGGGTTGCAAGTTATGCCTTTGGCGATTGTACATAACGATGTGCAAATTGGTGAGCAATGCATAATTAATACGCGTGCTCTACTAGAGCATGATTGTACTTTGCATGACGGTGTTGAAATTGGTCCAGGGACAGTTTTATGTGGTCGAGTTACTGTGGGACAAAACACATGGGTTGGTGCAAATGCCACTATAAGACCTAGAGTAACCATAGGTAGCAATTCTATTATCGGAGCTGGATCAGTTGTTGTAACGGATATTCCGAATAACGTTATTGTAGCTGGAGTGCCAGCACGAGTAATTAAGGAAAATAATCATGTCTGAAATATGTATGGCTGGTCCATGGATGACGGAACTTGAGGAGCGTACCGTTCTCGATGCTGTAAAAAATGGTTGGTATGGCAAGCAAGCTTATTATTATGTAGAAACTTTTGAGGCTGAGTTCGCTCAGTACCATAATCGTAAGTACGCATTAATGACACCTAATTGCACCACGGCATTACATTTGTTATTAGCAGGCTTGGATATCGGTGAGGGTGATGAAGTAATCGTGCCAGATTGCACCTGGGTAGGTTCAACGGCTTGTGTTACATATCAGCGCGCCACGACAGTCTTCGCAGATATTGATCCTATTCATTGGTGTCTAACGCCAGAAACCATAGCCCGCACAATTACGTCACGTACTAAGGCGGTTATTGTGGTTGATTTATTTGGGAATATGCCAGATTGGGATGGAATTAAAGCGCTTTGTGATGAGCGAGGCATCTTTATGATTGAAGATGCTGCTGAAGCGTTAGGTTCGGTTTACAAAGGTACTCGTGCGGGTAAGTTTGGGATTGGATCTACCTTTAGTTTTCATCGCACTAAAACTATAGCTACTGGTGAAGGTGGCATGCTATTACTTGATGATGATAGTCTATATCAGCGATGTAAGTTCTTGCGTGACCATGGCCGCGAACCTGGAACCTATTATAATACTGAGATTACTTTTAAATATATGCCTTTTAATTTACAGGCGGCATTAGGGCATGCACAATTCCAACGTATCGATGAACTAGTCGGTAAAAAGCGGTGGATTTGGCAAGGTTTCTGCGAGCGCTTAGCTGATATTCCAGATATATTGTTAAATCCAGAGCCGGATTATGTCACTAATGGCGTCTGGGCAACTGCGCTAGTTTTTGGAAAGTCACACGAGATGACTCGAGATATCGCATTAGATGAACTTCCTAAACTTGGCCTACCTGCGAGACCTTTTTTCTACCCTTTAAGCTCGTTACCTGCTTATCCAGGAAGGGCTATTGAAGGACGTAAAAACAACCCGGTGTCATACGATACATCTGAGCATGGCATAAATCTGCCTTGTGCGCTTAATCTTACTAATCAGGATTTGGATGTGATCTCTATTGGCATACATACATTACTTGGTTATTAATATATTGGAAATCTAACATGAAAACCCCAGTAATGATTAGTTTCCCCCAATTTTTGGATAGTAATGGCGTTCTTTGTGTTTATGAGAGTGGAAAGGCGGTGCCATTTGTTATTCGACGTGTTTTTACGGTTACTGCCATGATGGGAGATCCGCGCGGCGATCATGCGCATAAGCAATGTTTGCAATTATTAATCTGTGTATCAGGAAAAATTAGGGTTACTTGTGATGATGGCATTAGTATTACTACTCAAGTATTAGAGGGAGTTGGTGATGGATTGCTCATACCCGCCGGAATTTGGGCGAAGCAGGAATATCTAACAGATAGTGCTGTGTTAATGGTGTTGTGTGATCGTGGTTATGAAGAAGAAGACTACATCCGTGATTATGAGGAATTTAAGAAATTTATCGCATTATGAGGAATTGGTATGACAGATGAATCAATGGCAGCGCATCAAGCAAAAACCATCATTACTAAAAATGAATTTTTAAAAATAAATGAACAAGCTGCTTATGCAATGAGCCAAGATAAACAGTTGCAGAGTAAGGCTTTGGAAGTTCTGGTTGAGGCTGATCAACATCGTTGGATACACCAAAGTAATTGGATGGGTGAGCCGCTATTAAATTTACCGCAAGATATGTTCGCGATACAAGATATTATTTGGAGGACTCGTCCCGAGTTTATTGTTGAAGTTGGTGTTGCATGGGGTGGTGGAATACTTTTTGAGGCTACATTGCTTGAAATATTGGGGGGTAAGAAAGTAATTGGAATTGATATTTTTATCCCAGATGATTTACGTCAACGTCTAGCTAGCCATAACAAGTTATCAGAGAGAATAGAGCTTATTGAAGGTGGCAGTACATCTTCAGATACCTTATCGAAGTTGGCTGATTTGCTTAATGGATCTCGTAAAGTTCTCGTTATTCTTGATTCTTATCATACGCATGAGCATGTGTTAAATGAGTTGCGTGCATATTCGCAGTTCGTAGAAAAAGGTCAATATCTTATCTGTGGGGATACTGTTGTTGAACGGATACCTGAGCAAGTGCATCGGAATCGTCCTTGGGGGCCTGGTAACAATCCTGGAACAGCTGTTGCAGAATTTCTCGCGGAAACAAAACGCTTTGTTGTAGATGAGAAAATTGATCAGCGCTTACTTTTTTCATGTCATCCGGGCGGATATCTACAAGCTGTTGAATGAGAAGAATTCTATTCATAATATAAATAGGCATTATATAAACTTACTAAGTTGGATTAAATCATGAAAATAGTTGTTACGGGGGCGCTTGGGCATATTGGGTCATACCTTATCCGTGATTTGCCATTACACTTTCCTGATGCAGAGATTGTTATGATTGACAATCTTATGACACAGCGTTTTCCGTCGTTATTTAGCTTGCCTACTTCAGGTCGTTATCTTTTTATTGAAGGGGATGTTACTCGAATTGACCTTGGGTCGGTAATAAAAGGAGCGCATGTTCTAATTCATTTAGCTGCGATTACTGATGCAGAGGGTAGTTTTGATAAGGCTGATTTATTGGAGGCAAACAACTATCTAGCCACTTTAAAAGTTGCTCAAGCTTGTATTCAGACAGGTACAAGATTAATAGCGCTGTCCTCTACGAGTGTGTATGGTACGCAAAACGAAATGGTCACGGAAGATTGCAGCCCAGAAGAATTAAAGCCGCAAAGTCCCTATGCGCTTACTAAATTAAAAGAAGAACAACTAATTGCTAAGTTAAGTATTGAAAACGGTTTAAAAGCAGTTTCTTGCCGTTTTGGCACTATCTTTGGCGTTTCCTCTGGTATGCGTTTTCATACAGCCGTTAATAAGTTTTGCTGGCAGGCAGTGATGAGACAGCCTATAACAGTATGGAGTACTGCGTATGATCAGAAAAGACCGTATTTAGAGCTTTCTGATGCAGCGCGTGCTATAGCCTTCCTTATTCGTAAGGATCTCTTCGATGGCAATATTTATAATTTGCTAAGCCTCAATGCCACGGTGCGCCAAGTAGTTGATACTATCTCTGGGTTTGTGCCAGATTTACAAGTAACTTTTGTTGATAGCAAAATTATGAATCAACTTTCATATGAGGTTTCAAACGAGCGTTTCAAGGAGAGGGGCTTTACATTTAACGGCGATTTAAGGCGTGGGATTGGCGAAACAATAGGATTACTAAGGCAGTCACATCAATGATGGTGTTAAAGAAGGTTTTTTATAGGTGCGTGAAGATTTGATAAGGGCTGAGTCTGCATGCGTATTCTTTTTTTGTGACAACTATACTTTAAACAAAGTATGTTGAATACGCATTGACTTTCCATTTCTCTGGCCCTTGGTGCGTATTTTCAAATTTAGCGAATTAGACAGTTGAGTTGATATTTCCCTAAGTAATTAAATGAGTGACCTATGAATAAAGATTTGACTATAATTTTATTGTTGAAAGGTCGGGATGCATTCACTTTAAGATGGTTCGAGTATGCAAAAAAAACTAAGCTTCCGTATCATGTAATTGTTGCAGATGGCGGTAATGAAACAGGTTTGGAGGCTGAGTTACTCAATAAACAGTTTCATCTAGATGTGAGTTACGAGTATGTTCGATATCCTTATGACAAAAGTCATCAATTGTTTTATCAAAAAACTCTTAGTGCGTTACATAAAGTTCAAACCCCATTTGTAGTTTTAGCCTCAAATGATGACTTTTATTTCTTCGATGCGTTAGATTATTCAATATCTTTTCTAAAAGAAAATAATGACTATGTCTCCTCTCGGGGGGAAATTTGGGACTTTAGTATCTCATCAACCTTAAATTATGATGGCTTGTTTAAAAAAAATGAGATATATGGCAGATTAAATAATCTTTATAAACTATACCGCGATCCCTCAGTCGTAGGTGAGAGCGCAATGTGTAGGGCAATTGATTTTTCATCTAAAAGAAACTCAATATGGCACGATGTTGTAAGAACGGAAAGTATTAAAGAATCTTATGTAGAGTTAGTAGGGGTTGGTGTTGATGATTTAAATTTAGCTGACAGTCTCGTTAATTTTCTACTTGCGACTAAAGGCAAAATACATAGAGGATCTGATTTATATATGCTTCATCAGTGCCATGAAGATATGACTGCCTCGGTAATATGTTATGAATCTCCATTAGATTGGATTGGTGTAGTAGGATGGAATTCAGATTTCAATAAACTTTTGGATGTGGTCGCAAGGCAGATAAGCGATATAGACCAAGTGCCATTTTATGAGGCCAAATACAAATTATTGAAAACCTACTATGACTCAATCCTTTTAAAGGACATAAGAAATCATCTCCTTTTTGTGAGAGAAAAAGAGATGAGCAAATATAAACTAACTAATATTGCTAAAGAAGTATTAAGGGGCAACAGAGTTACATCTATTCTTTTGAAAATGATTAAAGGGTTATTTGATGCAAGAAAGCCTAATCACCAAATTCCATCAAGCTTTGTCCATAAAATTACTTTTATTCAAAAATTCTTGGGAAAAAGTACAGCTTAGAATTGGATTTTTATCTATGTTTTACTTATTGAATATGGGTGGAAATTGCTTTGAGCGTGAGTGATATGTCTATTAAATTGATTGATTGCACCCTCCGTGATGGAGGTTATTATAACAATTGGGATTTTAGCCAAGAGTTGGTGACTCATTATTTGCAGGCTATGGCGGCATTAGAAGTTGACTTTGTTGAAATTGGGTTCCGATTTGTTGAGGATAAAGGTTTTAAGGGGGGGTATGCCTTCAGTGCTGACGACTTCATCTCTTCGTTAGATATACCGGTTTTACTAAAAGATAAAATTGGCATAATGGTTAATGGTTCTGATTTTTTGCCAAAGGATAAATCAGAAAAGATATTTGATTTTCAGCAAAAGGTTCTAAATAAATTATTCAAGAATAAAGCAGATTCACCAGTAACATTGGTGCGTATTGCTTGCCACTCACATGAATTTGTAGCATGCTTGCCGATTGCAACTTGGTTGAAAGATAAAGGTTACCTTGTTGGGTTTAATTTAATGCAGATTTCTAATTGCAGCGAATCGGAAATTCAGCAACTAGCTGAGCTGGCTAGTGAATATCCAATTGATGTGCTTTATTTTGCTGATAGTCTGGGTAGTCTTGATGTGGAGCAAACTAAGAAAATTATTCAGACGATTAAGCGGGTATGGAATGGAGAGTTGGGAATACATGCTCACGATAATATGGGGCAGGCAATAACAAACACATTGCAAGCCATTAAAGAGGGTGTAGTCTGGGTTGACAGTACAGTTTGCGGTATGGGCAGGGGTCCAGGTAATGCGCAAACTGAGTATCTTTTTTTGGCACTGTCAGAGACCATGCAAAAATCGAATCCAACTCAATTATTTGAGCTGATTCGTAAATACTTTAAGCCGTTACAAATTAAGTATGGTTGGGGTATAAACCCATATTATTATTTGGCAGGAAAATTCGGTATACATCCAACTTTTATTCAAGAAATGATGATGGATGAACGTTTTAGTGACGCAGATATTATTGCAGTAATTGATCAATTAAAAATTGATGGGGGTAAGAAGTTTTCCCCAGATATATTAAGTGCGGCGCGTCATTTTTATGTTGGTGAGCCACGTGGTGGCTGGCATCCAGCTAGTCTAATTGATGGTCGGGAGGTGCTGATTTTAGGTGCCGGTGCGTCTGTTCTTAAGCATAAAAAGGCTATTGAATCCTATATAAATAAAAACAAACCCTTTGTGATGGCGCTTAATACTCAAAACATCATTGCAAAAGACTTGGTTGATGCGCGAGTCGCCTGCCATCCAGTGAGATTATTAGCTGATTGCAATGAACATTTAATGCTTTCGCAACCACTGATTACGCCCTTCAGTATGCTCCCGCATAAAATACAAAAGATGCTGGAGCCCAAAGAGTTGCTAGATTATGGTGTTCAGATTGAAGAAGGATGTTTTGATTTTGGCGATAATTTTTGTACTTTGCCGACCCCTCTCGTGGCGGGTTATGCATTGGCGGTAGCTTCTTCTGGGGAGGCTAGTCGTATTTTATTAGCGGGCTTTGATGGTTACAGTTCAGGCGACTCTAGGCGTAATGAAATGGATGAATTATTTAAGAGTTATTTGCAATCACCAAAAGCTCGACCAATTATTTCTGTTACGTCAACATGTTATGAAATCAAAACAAAATCTATTTATGCCATTTAAGGTTCACAATGAAAGCTATAGTTGTAATACCTGCTCGCTACCAATCAACTCGTTTCCCGGGAAAACCATTGGCCAATATTTTAGGAAAGCCGTTGATTCAGTGGGTTGCTGAATTAAGCACCAAGGCTGTTGGGATTGATAATGTATATATTGCTACAGATGATGATCGTATTGCGCAAATAGTTACTAAGCTAGGCTACCAGGTTGTCATGACTTCTAGTAACTGTTTAACAGGCACAGACCGTTTGGCTGAAGTGGCAAAAAAAGTTAAAGCTGATATTTATATTAATGTTCAGGGCGATGAGCCTTTAGTTGATCCGAAAGATATATTAAAAATAATAAAGGCTAAAAATCTACATCCAAATGAAGTAATAAACGGCTATTCAGCTATTTTAAAAGATGAAGACCCCGAAAGTGTGAATATACCCAAAGTAATATTTACAGAGGATAAGCGCTTGGTTTACATCTCTAGAAAAACTTTGCCAGGTTTTAAGAATAAAAAAAATGAACCAAAGCAGTATTGGAAGCAAGTCTGCATTTACGCTTTTAGTCGCAAAGAGCTATTTGAGTATAGCTGTTATGGTGGAAAAAGTGCATTAGAAGACTCTGAGGATATCGAAATTATTCGTTTTCTTGAGTGGGGGAAAACGATACGTCTTGTTAAGACTAGTCCCGGCAGTTTAGCCGTTGATGTTCCTGATGATATAGCAAAAGTAGAGATCGCCCTAAAGTTGGCGCAATATGTTGAACCTAGCCTTAAATAAATATCAAACCCTTGTTTTTGATTGTGATGGGGTTGTTCTTAATTCAAATAAAATTAAGACTCAAGCATTCTATGACGTAGCTAAGCATTTTGGACATCGTGCAGCACAAATGCTTGTTGATTACCATTTAAATAACGGAGGTATTTCACGATACGCTAAGTTTCATTATTTTTTTAACAGGATCATAAAGCAAGAGTTTGAAGAAAAAGTCTTTAACAATATGCTTTTAAATTATTCTGATCTTGTTAAGAAGAATTTAATGACATGCGAATTGGCGACAGGTTTAGACCGGTTAAGAATGCATACTAGACTCGCTAAATGGTTAATAGTTTCTGGTGGAGATCAGGAAGAATTAAGAGAGATTTTTTTAAGTAGAGAGATAGCAACGTATTTTGATGGTGGTATTTTCGGGAGTCCAGATAATAAATCTCAAATATTAGAAAGAGAAATTGCCAATGGAAATATAATCGGCCCAACACTATTTATTGGTGATAGTAAGTACGATTACAAAGTTGCAAAAGCGGCTGGATTAGATTTTATATTTATTACTAATTGGTCAGAAGTTAAAGATATGCCAGAATTTATAGAAAAAGAGAATATACGAGCTTTTGAATCTATTGGCATGATAGTATGAAACATAATTTTTGAATTATTGGTGGCGCCACACATGTTTATCTTAAATTTAAGTGTAAGAGTATGGGGCAGTTGTGTCTATCGTTAGGATATACCGCTTGGCATTATCTGCAATAATCGCCACTATTTTTTTCTTTAAAGTTAGATGGAGACTAAGAGTTCTAAAAAAATCATTTTCTTTTTTAAAAAATGCGGATGTTTTAATTCTTGGTTCTTCGCCTTCACCAGTTCTGATGGATGAGCACAAGAGTAGACTGCTAATTTGTTGTAATGGGTCTGCAGCAAATGCAAAGCAACTTGGTTTGCCTGATCCTATTGTGACAGTGGTCGATTATGAATTAATTGATCCCGATGTGAGCGCAGCGAAAGACGTGCGTAGACAAATTATAAAAAATAGAATATTAGCCAACCTTAATATCGGATATTTAATTGCAGCTCAGTCTAACGACGCAGTGGGGGGGTGCCCAAGTTTACTTGGCGCAAATTATCACGGTTATATGACAATCGATAGATTTGTTAGGCGGAAAATAATTGACCTTGTTACTGGTGTAAATAAACTTGATCGCAAGCCAGAGCTTTCATTATCCTCTACAGGGGGTTTTGCAATTGCTCTTTCTCTATTTCTTGGGGCTCGTTCAGTTTCAATTGCTGGGTTTACTCATATTTTAGAGTGTGGCAAATACACTCAAATGCATTTTTACGATGATGTAATTGAGAAGCAAACGACTAATGTTAATACTCGAAATCACACCATGGCAGACTCCGCTTTAATATCATTGGCTGTAATTAATGGACATAAAATCACAACAAATGAAAGAGATATTCTACCATTAGTTCAAAATTGGGGTAATTCCGGACCTTTTTGGTAAATAAATATCAAATTGAATGTGTGATATGTGTATCTTTTTATTTTAGATAAAGTTTGATAGATAGGGGTGTAGTGGATAATCAACCTAAGCTTACATTTGGGATGATAGTTCTAAATGGGAAACCATTTATTAAATATAATTTACGATCAATTTATCCTTATGCGCATCAAATAATAGTTGTTGAAGGAGCTTGTCCTGCTGCATCTAATGTTGCCTCATTTGATGGTCATTCTACTGATGGTACCCTGGAGGAGCTCAAGAGATTTAAAGCGAATGAAGATTTTGAAAATAAGTTGCTAATTATTACTGCTGAAGCAGCTGGAAAGCCCGATGGATTTTGGTCAGAAAAAACAGAAATGTCTCGCGCATATGCAGAAAGAGCGACTGGAAATTATTTGTGGCAAATTGATTGTGATGAGTTTTATACCGAACAGAGCATGCAATCAATACTTAAACTCTTGACTGACCAGCCAAAGATTACACAAATTACTTTTAAAACTATAAATTTTTGGGGTGGGCTCGATTATAAAGTCGATGGATTGCTTTTAAAGCTTGGTGATCAGAACTTCAGAAGATTGTTTAAGTGGTCGCCTGGGTCATCTTATTTGAATCATAGACCTCCTACAGTTATTGATTCAAATGGATTGGATATGGCAGAACAATATCCAATATCTGCAGAGGAAATGCAGTCTAAGGGAATATTTCTTTATCATTATGAGTATCTTTTTATAAATCAAGTCAAAAATAAGACAGAGTACTACTCAAAAGCACCGCATTGCAAAGGACTGAGGCCTGATGTAAGCTGGTTCGAGGAATGTTATTTAAAATTAAAATACCCATATCGGGTACATAATATTATTTCTCACCTAAGTTGGCTGGAGCGATATGTTGGCAACCACCCCAGTCAAGTATATTCAATGTTTTTAGATGTTTTTTTTAGCAACCCAAAAGATATAAGAAGTAATCAAGATGTTGAAGTTTTGCTAAATAGAAAAACATATAAGTTGGGTATTTTTTTGTTGAAAAGCATGCTGCCAATTATTAGACTGAATTTGTTTTTCAAATATAAATTGCGATTGATTCTAATGCGCTTAAAAATTTGGGATAAAGTTCAATTCTTAAGATTTAAATTGTAAATTATGATGGTTGGTATGATCAAACTTATAGTTGTATTGGATGTTTTTTTGTTATGAAGGTGTTGGTTGCAATAGCTGCTAACCTCGAGTTTGATCCAAAAAATAAAGCTATTTCCGCAGCAGGAAATCAAGTTCAATTAGAAATACTTAGGCAGGCTGAGATATTTTTTAATGGGGAAAATGTTTCATGCTTATTGCATATTCCAACGAGTTCTTGGCCTAGCGACAGGCTATGGATTTCCGGCGGAGTGCTTAAGAATATTTTAAGTCTTTCTTATTTAAATTTACCATTTATAAAATCAATTTACTACGCTTTGCAAATTTTTTTAATATCACTTAAGACAGATATTAATATGGTTATCAAATATAACATTACATTTAGCGAAGCTATATTTCTTAATCTTCTAAAGATTTTTAAGAAAGACATAAAAATTGCTTTGGTTATACAAGATGTACATTCGGTTACTTTTGGAATCAAAGGGCTTAGAGGTTGCTTAGATTTTATGGCAATACATCTTTCTCGAAGATTTGATGCATTAATACCAGTTTCCGAAAATATTAAAGCTGACTTTAACTTGCCAAGTCATAAAACTTATATTTTCCGTGGGGGCATTACGAGGCAAACACGATCTTTTTATGATATGCCTCCAAAGATAAAAATTCAGTCGAACTCTGTACCATATGCCGTTTTTGCTGGCGCATTAGAGCCTTATAATGGAGTTGATATTTTAATTAATTATTGGTTAGTTAATAAACCTTCCATCCAATTAAAAATTTATGGAAATGGTTCGCTTGCTAATTTAATTCGGCGTGCCGAGGCTATTTCATCGGGCAGTATTTCATTCATGGGGCATGTAGAGGAGTCTATTGTTTCTAAAGTTATTTCAGGGGCGACAATTAATTTTTGTCTAAGATACTCTAGGGGAATAAATCAAAATTACTTTTTCCCATCTAAATTTTTTAACCTATTGGCTGCCCCCGGTATTTTAATTTGCAATAATTTTGGTAATTTACCTGAAATGCCGGAAAATTTTGTTGGTATTGTTAATGATGATTTATCCAATCTGAAGGAAGTGATGGGTTCGGCAATGAAACTTAGTTTAAATGAAATTTGCTTAAGTAGAAGGCTTTGGTTAACGGAGAACTGTGGTTGGGAAAGGGTAATAAAATTTATATGCATGTCCAAATGAATAGGACCTTTCTCTCAAGTGCTGACATAGTTTTCTTCGTATTACTGTTAGATTTATTAATTTTTCCGTATTTACAATTTTTAATTATGCCTATCGGGTTAATAGGAATTGCTCTGCTTCCGTTATTCATGAATATATCAGTAACTAGAGATCACTATGTTTGGGTATATTGGATCATCTCTTTCTCTGTAATAATTTCAACATTATTATCTCTATTTAGGCCATACACTTCCGATTTTATTTTTGATAACTTTAAATATTCAATTCAATTTATTTCATTATTCTCATATTTTTTTATTTTTAAATGGTATGCAAATAAAAAAATGAAGAGTGAAAAAAATATTCTTATAGCATTATATATATTCTGTTTTTGGTATATATCATTAGCCATATTTTATATTATTAATCCCATAGGTGCCGTTGATTTTATTCAGTTAATATATGGGAGAACTACAATCAATGAAGTGGATTCTACTTTTGATTTCAGGTTTTCATACGCTTTTCAGGATGCTAATACCTCCATTTATTTTTTTCTAATCGCAATTGGATTTCTTTATCTATTAAAGCCGACTGCGACTCATTTTTATATTTTTTTTGTTTTTGGATCATTTTGTACGCTATTATCTCAGAGCACTGGTGGCGCACTTTCTTGGTTTATTATGTGCTCAATGATGGCTGCAGATAGATTTAAATTTACATTGCGAAGTATTTTAACTTTATGTCTTTTTGTTGCTATATTTTTTGCCGTATCTTACATAGTATTTAGTTATTTATTCGTGGATGAATTAAGGTTTTTTTATGATATGGCTTATCAGAGATTTACTGATGAAGGAAGAATTGCAAGTGGTGGAGGTCGGTTACATCATTGGTTAAATTTGTTTCATATGTATCCACTACCGTTTGGAAGAGGATACATTTTATATGACAATAATTCTATATTGCCGCCCCATTCTGATTTTTTTGGTTTGATATATAGGTACGGATTAATTGCTTTAATAGCCACATTATTTTTTTTATTTTATAAGGTAAAAAAAATAATATTTATTTTGCCCGCTGTAGTGGTGCCTTTTTTAGTTAATTCTTTGGTGGATGAATCTAAATTATTTGCCTTATATCTGACATTTCTAGGGCTATCTAATTTCCTATGTAAAGATGTTAAGGTTGCGGATTTTTCTCATATTGCAAGCAGGCGCCATTAATGATTAAGAATAGAATCCTAATATTTGCTCCAAACTATTTGCCAGGATTTAAGGCCGGTGGAATTCTAAGGACGCTAGCAAATACAGTGGAATGGCTTGGTGATGAATTTGATTTTTTAATTGTCACTAGTGATCGTGATTTGGGAGATAGCGAGGCATATTCTGAGATTGAGGTAAATAAGTGGCAGAAAGTTGGCGGGGCAAAAGTACTTTATCTTTCGCCAAAAAAAATTTCTTTATCAACAATAGTAACGATAATCAATCATACGGCACATGATTTGATTTACTTGAATAGTTTTTTTGATTCAAAATTTACAATTCGAGTACTGCTTGCAAAAAGGTTGGGTTATATCAAAAGTAAATATTTAATCTTGGCGCCTCGAGGTGAATTTACAGAGGGTAGTTTAAGGTACAAGTACTTAAAAAAAATTTTATACATAAAAATTTCTAGATGGTTAAGGTTTTATAAAAACATTATTTGGCACGCATCAAGTAGGCACGAAGTTCTGGACATTGTAAATGTGCTTGAATTAAATGATAAAAATATTAGAGTTGCTTTAGATCTTCCAGTTAGGACGCCTCCCCAGGCGCCAGAACATTTTTTTGCTAAAAGCGCCTTACAAGTTGTATTTTTATCTCGTTTGACTAGGGAAAAAAATCTAGACTACGCCTTAGAGATTTTAAGCAAGGTTAAGTCCTCTTTAACATTTGATATTTATGGACCTAATGAAGATTCAAAATATTGGGTTGAGTGTTGTGAAAAAATTAAAAAATTACCAAAAAATATTCAAGTTTCATATTTAGGGCCAGTTAACCCAAATCAGGTTTCAGGTATATTTTCTAAATATGATCTATTTTTTTTCCCCACTAGAGGTGAAAATTATGGTCATGTTATAGCTGAGTCAGTAAGTGTCGGTACCAGAGTGCTTATAAGTAAAAATACTCCTTGGTTGGATTTGGTTGAAAAAGGTATTGGTTGGGATTTTGAGCTAGATGACATTAATTCATTTGTGGACCTAATAGAGGAAATCGCCAAAGAATCTTCTGAAACCAAGCTTCAAAAAAGAGCATTTGTTAGGGAGGCAGCTATGAATCTATTGATGAATTCTGGTGCGCTAACTGAGAATAGAAAATTATTTCAGATGGCTAATAATTGGCACACCATTTTTTAATACTAAGGTTTTAGAGGGTATGGGGCAATATAGAATATGCTGCAATTGTGTAATGGACACATCTGATTCGACTATTAAGTTCGATGATCGTGGTTGGTGTGAATACTGTAATAATTTTTATAGCAATATTTTGCCAAATTGGCATACTGGAAAAGCTGGTAAGGATAAGCTTTTTCTTGAGGTTGAGAAAATTAAACGTCAAGGCAAGGGTAATGATTTTGACTGCATAATTGGATTGAGTGGAGGCCTTGATAGTTCTTATTTGGCATATGTGGCAAAAGAAAAGCTTGGTTTGAGACCTCTTTTGTTCCATGTTGATGCCGGTTGGAATACAGATCAAGCGGTCGGTAATATAGAAAAAATTGTAGACGGTTTGGGTTTGGATTTGTATACCGAGGTGATAGATTGGGAAGAGATGAAAGACTTGCAGGTTGCAGTTCTTAGGTCGCAAATTCCACATCAAGACATACCTCAAGATACCGCATTCTTTTCCGCTCTTTATAAATTTGCCAGAGAAAATAAAATTAAATATGTATTAACAGGTGGCAATTATTCGACGGAGAGTTGTAGGGAGCCGGAGCAGTGGGGAGCTTATCCTGGTACTGATAAAACACTAATACTAGATATTCACTCTAAGTTTGGGAAAATTCCTTTAAGAAAATTTCCTATTATTGATGTATTTACTTCCAAAATTTATTATAAATATGTTTTGGGGATGCAAGTTTTTAAGCCCTTAAATTTTATGCCATACATAAAAACGGATGCAGAAGATCTGTTGGCAAATCGATTTGGTTGGCTAAAGTTCAATCATAAACATCATGAGTCAAGATTCACCCGTTTTTTTGAGGATTACTGGTTGCCGCGTAAGTTTGGATTTGACAGGAGGCGGGCCCACTTCTCTAGTTTAATCCTATCGGAGCAAATGACGAGAGTGAGTGCAATTGAACGTCTTAAAAAACCAGAGTTAGATGAGTATTTTTTAGAGCGCGAGTTTGAATATGTTGCGCATAAATTAGACCTTACGGTCACTGAGTTGCGGCAAATATTTTTAGCTGAAAATAAATCCGCTAGCGATTACAAAAGTAAGCATTATTTTATAAATATCGGATCTAAAATAATGAGTTATCTGGGGCTTGAAAGTAGGCTATATAAATGATAGCAATCATTGACTATGGGGTGGGTAATGTACTGGCATTTGTGAATATGTATCTTCGCTTAAATATTCCTGTTTCAGTGGCTAAGTCTGTTGATGACTTAATGGGGGTTGATAAGATTATTCTGCCTGGAGTTGGTTCCTTTGATCATGCAATGAGCCAATTTAATCGATCTGGAATGCTTGAACCAATTAAGCATCTTGTTTTTCAGAAAGAGGTTCCTATTTTGGGTGTCTGTGTGGGAATGCAAATGTTGGCCAATAGTAGTGAAGAGGGTGACTTGCCTGGCCTTGGTTGGATAGATGGCGAAGTAAACAAAATTGATGAGTCCCAATTAAGTGCTGAACTAAAATTACCTCACATGGGGTGGAATAATATTTCTATAGCTAAAAGAGATCCAATATTTAACGATCTAGAAAAAGATTCCGCATTTTATTTTTTGCACTCATATTCTTTTTGCTGTAATGCTGAGTCTGATATTTTGGCTGTAACTGAGTACGGCTCCTCTTTTCAATCTGTTGTTAGCAGGAATCATATTTATGGAGTTCAATTTCACCCTGAAAAAAGCCATAATTTTGGTAGCCAATTATTAAAAAACTTTGCTGATTTATAAAAAATGTTGCGGCCTAGAATTATTCCATGCTTATTAATTAGGGATAAAGGATTAGTTAAGACTTGCAAGTTTGCTAATTCTAAATATGTTGGCGATCCCATAAATGCAGTTAGGATTTTCAATGAAAAAGAGGTGGATGAACTAATTATTTTAGATATTGATGCCACATCTAAAGAAAATCCACCTGATTATGCATTAATAAAAAAGATAGCTGCAGAGTGCCGAATGCCATTATGTTATGGGGGAGGCATTAAAACATTAGATCAGGCCAAGAGAGTTATAGAGTTAGGTGTGGAGAAAATAGCCATTAGTGCAGAAGCCATCAAAAACCCGATGCTCATATCCGCAATTGCAGATGCAATTGGTAGTCAAAGTGTTGTTGTTGTATTGGATGTAAAAAAATCATTATTTGGTAAAGAGATGGTGTTTACGCATAATGGAAATGTTTCGACTAATAAGTCCCCCTTTGATTTGGCTTTAATGGCTGAAAAATTTGGCGCTGGCGAGGTTGTAATTAACTCAATTGATCGTGATGGTATGAGAAATGGTTACGACTTGGATTTGGCAAAAAAAATACGTGATACGGTTAATTTGCCTATAACATTTATAGGTGGGGCGGGATCACTTGAGGATGTGAAGGCGCTAATAAAAAGGTGTGGGGTTGTTGGGGCTGGCGCAGGTAGCTTATTTGTTTTTAAGGGTATTTACAAAGCTGTGCTGATAAGTTATCCGAGTCAAAATCAAAAGCAAGAAATTTTTTCAATGCTTAATTAGATTTTTATAGGTGTAGATAAATAGTAAGTGTTACAGGAATTTTATGTTTAGAGATAAAGTATTGCTTATTACGGGGGGGACTGGCTCATTTGGTAATGCTGTACTTCAACGTTTTCTAAATTCTAGTATTGCTGAGATTAGAATTTTCAGTCGCGATGAGAAAAAGCAAGATGATATGCGGAAGCTCTACAATAGTTCAAAGTTAAATTTTTATATAGGTGATGTGAGAGATGTTGGGAGTATTAGAGGTGCGATGCGTGGTGTAGATTATGTTTTCCACGCTGCCGCGCTAAAGCAAGTGCCCTCATGCGAGTTCTATCCAATTCAAGCAGTTCAGACCAATATTCTCGGTACCAGTAATGTACTTGATGTTGCAATATCAGAGGGAGTGGCACGGGTTATTTGTTTAAGTACTGATAAAGCGGTTTATCCTATCAACGCCATGGGAATGAGCAAGGCAATGATGGAGAAGGTGGCTGTTGCCAAATCAAGAGAGGTCGAATCAACTGTGATTTGTGTGACTCGTTATGGCAATGTTATGGCTTCACGTGGCTCTGTAATTCCATTATTTTTAAATCAGATACTGGCGGGAGAGTCGATTACTATTACTGACCCAATGATGACTCGTTTTATGATGACATTAGATGAGGCTGTTAATCTGGTAATTTTTGCCTTTCAGAACGGTGCTCCTGGAGAGATTTTTGTTCAAAAATCTCCGGCCGCAACTATTGATGTTCTAACAAAGGCACTGATTGATTTGTTTGGTAACCCGCATCAAAAAGTTGATGTAATAGGCACTCGTCACGGGGAGAAACTTTTTGAGGTTTTGCTTAGTCGAGAGGAGATGGCTTTTGCAAAAGATCTTGGAGATTACTTTTGTGTAAAGCCTGATTTGCGTGATCTCAATTACAGTAAATTTTATAGTCAGGGCGAGTCATTAATTTCTGATGCTGTTGACTATAACTCTCACAACACTTCCAGATTGAATTTAGATGAGATGAAGGCTTTATTAAAAAAATTGCCTATGATTGCAAATGCACTTATCAATTCTGGTAAGGGTGGTAAGTAAATGAAGGTTTTGCTTACGGGGTCAGATGGATTCATTGGTAGAAATTTAGAAGCAAGATTATCTGCCTTGAATATAAAAGTTGTTAAATTTACACGAGATATGTTTTCAGATGGGGCGCCTTTCATTTTTGATGATATTGATTTTGTATTTCATCTTGCTGGTGTTAATAGGCCTAAAAACGAAATGGAGTTTACGTTAGGTAATGTAGATCTGACTAAGGAACTTTGTGATGCAATTGCTCTGACAGGTAGAAATGTTCCGATATTATTTACTTCATCTGTTCAAGCGGTATTACAAAATTCTTATGGGTTGAGTAAATTGGCAGCAGAAAACCTACTTATAACTCTTTCCCAAAAAACCGGTTCCCCCACCTACATTTACAGGTTGACGAATGTTTTTGGTAGGTGGAGTAAACCAAACTACAACTCTGTCGTTGCAACTTTTTGTCACAATATTGCTAATAATTTGCCAATAACAATTAATGATAAAAATGCTCTGATTCATCTTGTTTATATTGATGATGTTATTAATGATTTTTTATTTGTATTGAGGAATCATACTGCTGGAATATTTTATCGTGATATTTCTCCAGTATATGAGACGAGTGTTGGCGAGTTGGCAGATCAAATAATCTTTATTGACTCAAATTATCAGAAAATTAAAAATCATGAAATAACTGATAATTTTTTAAGATGCTTACATTCTACATACGTAAGCTTCAAGTCCATTAATCAGTAATTTTTTTGTATATTAATCTAATTGATTAATTACTCGTGGGATTAATTTTGAAAAACAAAAATACTAGAGTTTTAGTGCTTGGCGTTTCGGGAATGTTAGGAAATGCAATATTTAGATTTTTCTTTCAAAGCGTTGCGTTCACTGTTTTTGGAACTGCGCGTTCAAAAGAGTGCTTTAGATTTTTTTCAGCTGAAATGAGAGATTATTTGATTGCTGGAGTAGATGTAGAAAATGCAGATGCACTAGTTAATACAATTGAAAAAATAAGACCAGATGTGGTGATTAACTGCATAGGTATTGTTAAGCAGTTAGATGAATCTAATAACCCACTTGATGTAATTCCAATTAATGCACTATTTCCTCATCGATTGGCTAAGATTTGTCAGTTAACTTCAAGTAGAGTCATTCAAATGAGTACTGATTGCGTGTACTCTGGTTTAAAGGGTATGTATTTGGAAAGTGATGAGCCTGATGCAAAAGATTTGTATGGTGTCACTAAGCGACTCGGTGAACTATATTATCCGAATACCGTAACGTTGCGAACATCAATTATTGGACGAGAATTGAATAGTAATATAGGGTTAATTGACTGGTTTCTTTCGCAAGAGGGTTTTGTTAGAGGATATGACAGAGCTATTTTTTCTGGACTTCCTACGGTTGAGGTTGCGCGTGTGATTCGTGACTTTGTTATTCCTAATAAAAAATTATCTGGTCTTTATCATTTATCTTCTCATCCTATAAGTAAGTTTAAACTTTTAAAGTTAGTTGCTGATGTGTATAAAAAAGATATAAAAATATTACCAGACTCACATTTCATAATTGATAGATCGTTAGATTCCTCTGCTTTCAGAATTAAAACTGGTTATAGCCCGCCAGAATGGACTGAGTTAGTAATTAAACTTCGTGAATTTGGATGATTCGCTGTCTTTATCCGAATAAAATTTTTGGAGCTTATGTGAAAAAATTAAAAGTAATGACGGTTGTGGGAACGAGGCCTGAGATAATTCGTTTATCTAGAGTCATTTATAAGCTCGATAAGTTTTGCGAACATGTACTTCTTCATACCGGTCAAAACTATGATTATGAGCTTAATGAAATTTTTTTTAATCAATTAGATATTCGCAAACCTGATTTATTTCTCTCAGCTGCTAGATCTAATGCTTCTGAAACAATAGGTCAATTAATAATTTCGACGGATAGAGCTTTAGAAAAATATAAACCAGATGCGCTGCTTGTTCTTGGTGATACCAATAGTTGTTTAGCAGTTATTCCTGCTAAGCGTCGTAAGATCCCAATTTTTCATATGGAGGCTGGCAATCGTTGTTTTGATTTGAGGGTTCCGGAAGAAATTAATAGGAAAATAGTTGATCACACCTCGGATATTAATTTAACTTATAGTTCGATTGCTCGAGAATATTTACTTCGAGAAGGGCTGCCACCAGATCAAATAATAAAAGTAGGTAGTCCTATGAGGGAGGTTATAGAATATTATCTTCCTCAGATAACCAGTTCAAAAGTTTTGGAATCTTTAGATTTAAAGCCGCATAAGTTTTTTCTGGTAAGTTGTCACAGGGAAGAGAATGTTGATTCTCCAGAAAACTTAAGAAAACTTTTTAATATTTTGAGTTATCTAGCGAAAAGTTATGGCCTACCGGTGGTTGTGTCTACTCACCCAAGGACGCGTAATCGTATAAATGAGCTTGGTTTACCTGCTAATGAGTTGGTTAAGTTTCATAAACCATTTGGGTTCTTAGACTATATTAAGTTGCAGTGTGAAGCGAAAGTTACCCTTTCAGATAGTGGCACCATAACTGAAGAGTCTTCTATATTAAATTTTCCTGCTCTGAATTTAAGAGAAGTTCATGAGAGACCGGAGGGATTCGAAGAGGGGGTTGTAATGTTGGTTGGTTTAAGTCTTGATAGGGTGGTTGCGGGGTTGAATATTTTAGAGGAGCAACAACGTGGTGAAAACCGGAGGCTAAGGTTGGTTGATGACTATTCGCCAACAAATGTGTCTGATAAAGTATTGCGGATTATTCAGAGTTATACCGATTTTGTTGATCGTAAAGTTTGGCGCAAGAGCTTGGCGTAATTCAAGTACTGTTCATATGCGTATTGCCATCATTTCGGACGCATTCCCTCCAATGCGAACATCAGCTGCTATTCAGTTGCGGGACTTGGCGCAAGAGTTTCAGACTCAGGGGCATGATCCGATTATTTTTTTGCCATCATCTGATATAAAAGAATCGTGGTTGCTTGAAAATGTTCAGGGGCTTAATATTTTGAGATTAAAAGCCCCGAGAACAAAGGACGTTAATTACATCAGACGCACCATAGCTGAGTTTTTAATGCCATTTTTCATGATTCATAATTTAAAAAAAAGCCTTTTTTGGAATTCTAAGTTAGACGGTATAGTTTGGTACTCTCCAACAATATTCCTGGGGCCATTTGTGAGTGCGCTCAAGAAAAAAAATGGATGTAGAGGTTATTTAATTGTTCGTGATATTTTTCCTGAGTGGGCCGTTAGTGTTGGGATCCTTAGCCGCGGATTCGCATATCGATTTTTTAAGGCTGTAGAAAGTTATCAATATTCTGTTGCAAACATTATTGGAGTTCAATCTTCAGGTGAGTTGACATATTTCTCCCGCTGGGCTTCCCGCCCGGGCCGATCTTTGGAAGTTCTTCATAATTGGATTGCTGAAGCTCCGAATGTGGGGTGTAGTATTTCAATTGCTAAAACTAATCTCGCTGGCAGAAAAATATTTGTCTATGCTGGTAATATTGGTGTTGCTAGGGGTATGGATATACTCATTAATTTTGTCGACAAGATTAGCTATAGAAGTGATATAGGTTTTTTATTTGTTGGGAGGGGCAGCGAGATGAATAGATTGGCTAATCTTGCGAAAAAACGTGAATTAAATAACATACTCTTTTACAATGAAATTGACCCTTCTGAAATTCCTGGGCTGTATGCTCAATGTCACGCCGGAATTATTGCTCTCGACCCGAGGCATACGACTCAAAACATCCCTGGTAAGTTTTTAACTTATATGCAGGCCGGTTTACCTGTATTGGCAAGTATTAACAAAGGCAATGATTTAGTTGAGTTAATTAATACGTCTAGAGTTGGCCGTGTTTCTACGGATTGGTCAGTTGATGCTTTGGAAAATTTGGCAATTGATTTGGTTGGGGAAATCTCAAGTAAAAATCACTTTCCTGAATCATGTCATTTTCTATCCAGGAGTCTTTATATGCCATCGATTGCAGTAAGAAAAATATTGAATTCTTTTACTCATTAAAATTTTTACGTTTCTTTTGACTGATTGTTTCTATGAATATTGAGGTAAAAAAAACTCGGGATTTGAGTGTTATTGAGAAACAACAGATTGTTGATTTATTTAATCATGTTTTTTCGAAAAATTTATCCGCAGAGATTTTTTTTGGTAAATATTATTGGACCACATTGGAAGGTTCATACCACTCAATTATGAAGATAAATGGAACAGTTGTGGGCTGTTATAGCGTTATTCCTTATAACTATAATTTTTTTCACAGGCAGCTTATTTTTGGTCTTAGCGTTGACACGATGATTCACGAAAGATTTCGTGGTAATCCATACAACCTTAAAAAAATGGCGGTAGCTATCTATGAAAAGTTAATTCAGGATGGCGTATCATTTGTATTTGGATTCCCTAATGATAATATTTTTGTAGTTAGAAAAAAAATTCTAAAATGGAAAGATGTTGGCCTTTTAGATATATATATTCTTCCAATTAGGTTGGGCAAGCTTACAGCTAACTTAAGATACCTTAATTTTTTTTCAAGAGCAATTGCTTTATTGCTTGTATTTTTTACCAATGCCACGCCTAGCAAGTTAAACCATAATTCGGGCAGTCATATCAATATGATTGATAATAGTTCTGAATATTTTATCGGAAAGAGGTATGCTAACAATTATGCAATCATTCGCGATGATGTTGGGTATTTTTCTTATACGATTATGTCGGAGGCCGGTGCGGTTGTTGTCTACATACTTGAGATCTTCCCATTATCTCAATCTAGGCTGGAACATGCCGTCAACCAGTTGTATAAAAATTTGCCTAATGCAGATGCAATCATATATGTGGGAAATTTGAATTTTAGACCTAGAAATATGATTAAAGTACCTCAAAGATATTCGCCAAAATTAGTAAGAATGTCGGGTCTAGTAATTAATGATTCTGAGGTTGATGAAAGAGTGTTTGATATTTCTAATTGGCAAGTATCTTTGGCTAATTTTGACGTTAGATAGAGATGATTTTTGTTAAATATTTTAACTTTTGATATCGAAGATTGGTACCATATTCTCGATCATAAGAATACTGAAAATCCTTTTTCTTGGAAACAGTATCCAAGTCGAGTGTTAGAGAGTACGCAAAAAATTCTAGATTTACTGGATGAAAAAGAGCAAAAAGCAACTTTTTTTTGTTTGGGGTGGGTTGCTGAGCAACATCCTAGCTTAATTTTAAGTATCGTCAATAGGGGCCATGAGATTGGTTCACATTCCTATTATCATCAGTTGGCCTACAGGCAAACTAGAAAAAAATTCAGAGACGATCTTTGTCGATCTATCAATATTCTTGAGGATATATCTGGAGAAAAAATTCGATCTTACAGGGCACCTGGTTTTTCGGTGACAGGAGAAAACCCATGGGTCTTTGAGGAGTTGATTGAGAACGGAATTACACATGACTGCTCAGTTTTCCCTGCGAGTAGATCTCATGGCGGATTTTTAGGATTGCCTGACAAACCTTTTATCTTGGATTCGAATGGGGGCTATTTGAAATGTCTCCCTATGAGTAAGCTTCACTTAATGGGTGCTGATGTTATATTTTCAGGTGGAGGGTATTTTAGATTACTTAGTTACAAAATTATCAGGAAAATGATGCTGCACTCTGATTATGTAATGACTTATTTTCACCCTCGTGATTTCGATGTCGGTCAGCCTATGATACCAGGACTTAGTATTTCTCGAAAATTTAAAACCTATGTTGGTTTAAAGCAATCTTTAAAAAAATTAGAAACACTCATTGATGAATTTGATTTTTCTAGCGTAATGTCTGCAAGTAGTCTTATTGATTGGCACAAAGCTCCTAGAATTGGAGTTCAAAATCTAGGTTATGTGACAAAATACTTAATTACATAAGATCATGATTCTAGTCACAGGTGGCGCAGGTTTTATTGGTGGTAACTTTGTATTGGATTGGTTAGCCGATTCTGCTGCTGAAGGTATTGTTAATCTAGATAAGCTCACCTACGCAGGCAATTTGGCAACTCTTCAACCGTTAGAGCAAGACGATCGCCATGTCTTTGTGCAAGGCGATATTGGTGATTGCGACTTAGTTCTTTCATTATTAAAAAAACATCAGATTCGAGTGGTGGTGAATTTCGCTGCAGAGTCTCATGTGGATCGCTCCATTCATGGGCCTGTTGACTTTATACAGACCAATGTCATGGGCACGTTTAATCTTCTAGAGGCTGTGCGTGCTTATTGGGCTGAGTTAGCTGGGAATGATAAGCAAGCGTTCCGCTTTTTGCATGTATCAACCGATGAGGTTTATGGTTCATTGTCACCAACTGATCCTGCCTTTTCAGAGACTAATCCTTATGAACCCAACAGCCCTTACTCAGCCTCCAAGGCGGCATCTGATCATTTAGTTCGAGCTTGGCATCATACCTATGGATTGCCTGTTCTGACAACTAATTGCTCTAATAACTATGGTCCGTACCATTTCCCGGAGAAGTTGATTCCCTTGGTGATTCTGAATGCTTTGGCAGGTAAGCCATTGCCGATTTATGGTGATGGCCAGCAAATTCGTGATTGGTTGTATGTGAAAGATCATTGTTCAGCGATTCGTCGTGTATTAGAGGCTGGTCAGTTGGGTTAGACCTATAACATCGGTGGCTGGAATGAAAAACCCAATCTTGATGTGGTTCATACCATTTGCAGTATCTTAGATCAGTTGCGACCAAAGGCTGATGGCTCAAGCTACGCGTCCCAAATTACTTATGTCAAAGATCGGCCGGGTCATGATCGTCGTTACGCGATTGATGCAAGTAAGTTAGAGCGAGAATTAGATTGGAGGCCTGCTGAGTCTTTTGAAACCGGGATTCAAAAAACAGTCCAATGGTATTTGGATAACCAAGACTGGGTGCAAGGTGTGGTGAGTGGTTCTTATCGCGACTGGGTTCAAAAGCAATATGGCTAAAACTAAATTTATTTAATACCTATGCCTTTTTTTTCCTTTGAACTTCTTGATCACAGTAAACCCATTGTGGTTTTTGGCCGTGATGGTCAGGTTGGAAAAGCTTTGCAGACTTGTCTTAAGGATCTAAAAATGCCGGCTGTATTTTTGGGTCGTGCTGATTGTGATTTGAGTGATGAATCATCCATCGTCCAATTACTCAATCAATATCAACCGCAAGTCATTATCAATGCTGCGGCCTATACCGCTGTGGATCAAGCTGAAAGTGAGCCAGAGTTAGCTTTTGCGATTAATGCAAAAGCTCCAGAGTTGATGGCGCGTTACATGGCTAATGTGGCTCATGGCATTTTGGTTCATTATTCCACTGACTATGTTTTTGCAGATACAAAAACAAATGCTTATTTGGAGTCAGATGTCACAGGCCCAATTGATCAATTGAGTGTTTATGGTCAGAGTAAGTTGGCATGTGAGCGAATGATTGAAGAAGTATTCAATTCGGGGAAAAATTCTAGGTACTTTATCTTGAGAACATCGTGGGTATATGGTGATGGAAGTAATTTCATTCGCACGATGTTGCGTTTGGCAGGAGAGCGAGATCAATTAAAGGTGGTTGCAGATCAAGTTGGGGTGCCGACATCGGCTCAATGGTTGGCTGAGGTGGGTATACAGCTGGCTGGTTCACGAGTGGAGTCTGGCATTTACCACGCTGTGCCTGATGGTGAAACATCATGGCACAGTTTAGCTATTTTTGCTATTGAAATAGCTGCGGCAGCTGGTGAGGGGATTGAGGTGAAATTAGAAAATATTCTGCCGATTCCAGCAACCGATTACCCTTTGCCAGCAAGGCGTCCTTTTAACTCACGTATGAGTAATCAAAAATTAAAAAAAGCTTTGTCTGAGATGGCGTTTACTGGACAATACCCACATTGGCAAGAGGAAGTGGAATCTTATGTGAAGAACTATGTCAGTGAGTCACTAAAGAGTTGAAAGTAATTTTAAGAATGTATTTAATTAAAAAAACTAATCAGTGCCAAGATTGATAAGAAATAAGAAGAAAATATTATGAGTAATAAATCAACTTTGACTAATCGTAAGGGCATCATTTTGGCTGGTGGCTCTGGAACACGTTTATATCCAGTGACTCAAGCGGTTTCTAAACAGTTGATGCCTGTATACGATAAACCCATGGTGTATTACCCATTGACCACTTTGATGTTGGCAGGCATCAAGGATATTTTGTTGATTTCTACTCCACATGATACACCGCGCTTTAATGATTTATTAGGTGATGGTTCTCAATGGGGTTTGAATATTCAATATGCTGTTCAACCGTCTCCATATGGTTTGGCGCAAGCTTTCATCATTGGAGAGCAATTTGTGGGCAACAATCCATCCGCTTTAGCGTTGGGGGATAATATTTTTTATGGTCATAAATTGGTAAATCAACTACACGCTGCTAACAATCGTGCTTCGGGTGCTACAGTCTTTGCTTATCATGTCAATGACCCTGAGCGTTATGGTGTGGTGGAATTTGATGATTCACTCAAAGCTTTGTCGATTGAAGAAAAGCCCTTAAAGCCAAAGAGTAACTATGCGGTGACTGGCCTTTATTTCTATGATCAACAGGTATGCGACATTGCTAAGTCGATTAAGCCCAGTGCTCGTGGTGAATTAGAAATCACTACTATTAATGAGGCTTATCTTAAGATGAACCAGTTGCAGGTTGAAATTATGGGGCG